>Ga0182742_1000210_pt1 | contig 111194 bp, 107 predicted proteins | sample eDN5th37CBELigMG_FD_128880 | JGI IMG/M metagenome (GOLD analysis project Ga0182742, IMG submission 128880) | Enriched Miracle-Growth compost microbial communities from Emeryville, California, USA - eDNA 5th pass 37_C BE-Lig MG (version 2)... ...
CACGCGGCCGTGCAGAGCGAGGCGATGCAGATGTTCAAGGAGAAATGGGCGGTGGAGGACGAGCCGGAGGAGCCGCAGCTGCCGATTCGTTTGCAGCGTCATCCGACGCCGCGCAAACCGTTCAAGAAAAAGCCGAAGCCGAGTTACTAGCGGCGTTCAGAGATTGGAAAAGGGGACAGATTTAATTTCCCGACGATGCTCGCATTTTTATCGTACCCGCGTTCGAAATTAAATCTGTCCCCTTTTCCAATCCGGCGCACGCCGCTCGGCGAACGCGCGCAGCGCCTCTGCCGATTCCGGCGATTGCAGACGCGCCCCGAAGATCTCACTTTCCTTCGCGATCACCGCGGCGATCGCCGCGCCATCGCGCATCAATTGTTTGGTGGCTTGCAGCGCGCCCGTCGGCTTCGCCGCCAGCTTCTTTGCAGCGGCCCAGGCCGCGGCACGCACTTCGCCCGCAGGTAGGGCGGCATTGGCAAGACCAAGCGAGGCTGCGGTACGCCCGTCGATCGGCTCACCCAAAGCAAACATCGCATACGCGCGCGCATAACCGATGCGCGCTTGTAACAACACGCTCGAGGCGGCTTCCGGTACGAGAGCGAGATTGACGAACGGCGTGGAGAGTTTTGCATCTTCGGCGACGAACACCAGATCACAATGCAACAGCATCGTGACGCCGATGCCGACCGCGAGCCCGTTCACCGCGGCGACGATGGGCTTGCGAGCATGAGCGAGCGCATTGAGGTAGGCCTGCGTCGTCATGGCTTTGCGGTCGAGCTTGCCGGCCGCGACCGCGGCGAAATCGCCGAGGTCGTTGCCTGCGCTGAAGGCATCGCCTTCCGCTTCGAGCAGCACCACCCGAACCGATGCATCCGCATCGGCCCGGGTCAGTGCCTCACCGAGCGCCGTGTACATCGGCTGCGTCAGCGCGTTCTTCTTGTCGGGTCGCGCAAGCGTGATCCGCAGAACGCCTTCTTCGACAGCAACGCGCACGTGCTCGGTCATGATCGCTCCTCGATCGATTAAGCAGCCTTGCTCGATGACGCCAGCTGACGCAGCACGTAGTGCAGGATGCCGCCGTGCTGGAAGTACTCGCGCTCCTTCGGCGTATCGATGCGAACACGCACTTCGAACTTGATCGGCGCGCCGGTGGCGGGCGTGGCGACCACGGTCACCATCTTCGCGGCACCGCCGTTCAGGCCGATGATCTCGAAGCTCTCCTTGCCGGTGAGGCCGAGCGAGGCCGCGTTCTGACCGTCCTTGAACATGAGCGGCAGCACGCCCATGCCGATCAGGTTGGAGCGGTGAATGCGCTCGAAGCTCTCGGCGATCACGGCCTTCACGCCCAACAGCATCGTGCCCTTGGCCGCCCAGTCGCGCGAGGAGCCGGTGCCGTATTCCTTGCCCGCGAGGATGATCAGCGGCGTGCCTTCCTGCTTGTAGCGCATGGCGGCGTCGTAGATGCTCATCTGTTCGCTGCTCGGCACGTGGACGGTCACGCCGCCTTCGGTGCCCGGGGCGAGCAGGTTGCGCAGACGAATGTTTGCAAACGTGCCGCGCATCATCACTTCATGGTTGCCACGACGGGCGCCGTAGGAATTGAAATCCTTCGGCTGCACGCCTTGCTCGACCAGGTACTTCGCAGCGGGGCTGGTCTTGGAGATATCGCCGGCGGGCGAGATGTGGTCGGTCGTCACCGAGTCGCCGAGCACGGCGAGGGCACGCGCGCCACGCACGTCCGTCACGGCGCCCGGCTTCATCGTCATGCCGACGAAGTACGGCGGATTCTTCACGTAGGTCGACTTCTCATCCCACGAGTAGATCTTGCCGCTCGGCAGGTTGATCGCATTCCAGTTCTCATCGCCGGAGAACACGCTCGAGTAGCTCTTCTTGAACATCGCCGCGTCCACCGACTTCGCGATGAACTCCTGGATCTCGGCCGGCGTCGGCCAGATGTCCTTCAGGTAGACCGGCTTGCCATCGCTGCCCGTGCCCAGCGGCTCGGTGGTCAGATCGATGGTCATGGAGCCGGCGAGGGCGTAGGCGACCACCAGCGGCGGGGAGGCGAGGAAGTTCATCTTCACTTCCGGATGCACGCGGCCTTCGAAGTTGCGGTTGCCCGAGAGCACGGAGGCTGCGATCACATCGCCCGACTTCACCGCATCGCTGATTTCCGGACGCAGCGGACCGGAGTTGCCGATACAGGTCGTGCAGCCGTAGCCGACGGTGTAGAAGCCCAGCGCATCCAGATCGTCGCTCAGGCCGGCCTTGTTGAGATAGTCGGTCACGACGCGCGAGCCCGGCGCGAGCGAGGTCTTCACCCAGGGCTTGGAGCTCAGCCCGCGCTTGCGAGCATTGCGGGCGAGCAGACCTGCGGCGATCAGCACCGCCGGGTTGGAGGTGTTCGTGCAGCTCGTGATCGCGGCGATCAACACCGCGCCATCGGTCACCTCGAACGACTTGCCGTCCATCGAGGCGGTGGCGACGCCCTTGGCGCTCGGGTTCTTCGCCGCGCGCTCCTCGGCCATCTTCTTGTGAGTGGTTTCGTGGACCTGCTTGGCGGTACGCAACGGCACGCGATCCTGCGGACGCTTGGGGCCTGCGAGCGAAGGCTCGACGGTGCTCAGATCCAGCTCGAGCACGTCGGTGTAGTCGGCCTGCGGATCGCCGTTGTTGCGCCACATGCCCTGGTGCTGCGCGTACGCCTTCACCATCGCGATGTGCTCGGCCGGACGGCCGGTGAGCTCCAGATACTTCAGCGTCTCTTCATCGATCGGGAAGATGCCGCAGGTGCTGCCGAATTCCGGCGCCATGTTGCCGATGGTGGCGCGATCGGCGAGCGGCAGGTTCGCAAGACCGTCGCCGAAGAACTCGACGAACTTGTCGACCACGCCCTTCTTGCGCAGCATCTCGGTGACGGTGAGCACCAGGTCGGTCGCGGTCGAGCCGGCCGGCAGCGTGCCGGTGAGCTTGAAGCCGATGACGTGCGGGATGAGCATGGTGACCGGCTGGCCGAGCATGGCCGCTTCTGCTTCGATGCCGCCGACGCCCCAGCCGAGCACGCCGAGGCCGTTGACCATCGTGGTGTGCGAGTCGGTGCCGACCAGCGTGTCCGGATAGGCCCAGCGCACGCCTTCTTTTTCAGTGTCGAAGACCACGCGAGCGAGGTGCTCGACGTTCACCTGGTGCACGATGCCGGTGTTCGGCGGCACCACTTTGAAATTCTGGAACGCGGTCTGACCCCAGCGCAGGAACGCATAGCGCTCGGTGTTGCGGCTGAAGTCGATGCGGTTGTTCTCGGCCATCGCCTGCGCCGAGCCGTAGGCGTCCACTTGCACGGAGTGGTCGATCACGAGCTCCGCGGGCGAAAGCGGATTGATCTCATCGGGATTGCCGCCGAGCTTGATCATCGCCTCGCGCATGGCGGCGAGATCGACGATGGCGGGCACGCCGGTGAAGTCCTGCATGATCACGCGGCTGGGCGTGAAAGAAATCTCGTAGGAAGGGGCAGCCTTCGGATCCCAGTTCAACAACGCCTCGATGTCGTCGCGCGTCACGTTGACGCCGTCCTCGAAGCGCAGCAGGTTTTCCAGAAGGATTTTCAGTGAGTAGGGCAGGCGTGCGACGTTGCGGTCTTTCAGGGCTGCGAGGCTGGCAACTTCAAAGTTCTGGTTGCCGCAAGCGAGCGTAGTGCGCGCCTTAAACGAGTCTTTCATGCGTCCTCCGCGAGGATAGGGAGTGGCGCGGCTGGCTCGAGCGCTGGCAGCGCCAGGGACGCCACCTCGGACAAGGCGTCCCATATGCTTCATCGCCCCAGATGGCTTCGACGGGCGCGCAAACGGCTTCCCTTGCAAATACCCCCGGGACAAATCGGCGGGATTATAGCGGTCGCGACGAAACTATGGGGGCGATCGGGGGCATTCCCAGAACAATTTCCGGGCGAGTTCCGGCTGACAACGCAATCTTTTACGCGGTCCGGTCGACGACGCCGCCACCGAGGCAGATTTCGCCCGCATAGAACACCACGTACTGCCCGGGAGTGACCGCACGTTGCGGCTGGTGGAACCGGACGTGCACGCCGCCATCGTCGATCAGCTCGACACTGCAGGCTTGATCGGGCTGGCGGTAGCGCACCTTGGCGGTGCAATCGAAGCGCTGCGCCGGCGGCGAGCCCGCCACCCAGGCGAGCTGCGAGGCCCACGCTGCGCTTCGCTGCATCGCTGGATGATCATGGCCTTGCACGACGATGAGCACATTGCGGGCGAGGTCCTTCTCGGCCACGTACCACGGCGCTTCGTTCGCATCGTTGCGCCCGCCGATCCCCAGGCCCTGGCGCTGACCGAGTGTGTAATACATGAGTCCGCGATGCTCTCCGACCCGCCGCCCTTCGAGTGTTTCGATGTGACCGGGCTGCGCGGGCAGGTATGTTTCCAGAAACTGTGCGAACGGTCTTTCACCAATGAAACAAATGCCCGTGCTGTCTTTCTTGTCGAACACCGGCAGGGTCTGCTCACGCGCGAGTCGTCGCACTTCGCTCTTCTGCATATTGCCGATGGGAAAGAGCGTGTGCGCGAGCGCCTCGCCCGGCATCGCATGCAGGAAATAACTTTGATCCTTGTTTGCATCGATCCCGCGCAGCAGCTTCGCGCGCGACTGTGAGGCATCGTGCTCGACGCGAGCGTAGTGACCGGTTGCGACCCATTCGGCGCCCAGGCGTCGTGCGTAGTCGTAACAAACACCGAACTTGATCTCGCGATTGCACAGCACGTCGGGGTTGGGCGTGCGGCCGTGACGATACTCATCGAGGAAGTAACTGAAGACGCGCTCGCGATACTCGCCGGCGAAGCTCACCTTGTGCAGCGGGATCTGCAGCTGCTCGCAGACTCGTCGAGCATCCTGATAATCCTCGGCAGCCGTGCAGTAGCCGTCTTCGTCCTCGTCCCAGTTGCTCATGAACAGGCCCTGGACGTCATAGCCTTGTTGCAGCAGCAGCCACGCGGCGACGGATGAGTCCACGCCGCCGGACATGCCGACGATCACGAGCGGAGCAGTCACGGAATTGGGATCAGATCAAACGGTTGATGGCCGGGTGTTCCAGGGTGCGGGCCCGCACCTCCGGGGACAGCACCCCATCTTTGACGACGTTTTTGGCCACATCAAGGGGATGACGCGCGCCATCGAGATAGTCGTCGATGCACTGGAGCACCAGCGGGCTGCGCAGCCGGGCGGAGCGGGCGATGATCTGATCGCGGTCGAGCCACACCGCGCGCTCGATGCCTCGATCCAACTGCCGCTCGGGATGATGGTGAGTCACCTCGCCGGAGTAGACCACCCGCAGAAAGCTCTTCTGTTTCTCCGCGTGCTCCCACAGGTACACGCCGATCAACGCTTCGGGACGAAAGGTCCAGGCCGTCTCCTCGAGCGTCTCGCGGATGACGGCGTCCAGAAACTGCTCGCCGCGCTCGACGTGACCCGCCGGCTGATTGAAGACCATGCGATTGCCGACCCGCTCCTCGACGAGCAGGAATTGGCCATCGCGTTCGACGATGGCGGCTACGGTCAGATCGGGGCGCACGGTCATAATGGCAGTATAGCCATCCAGCTGGATCCAATTGTGATGTTTATCAAGGTATTGGCTCAATCAATCATGATTCATGATTAACCGGGCGCGGCCCTCGGCGCTCTCACACCTTCCTGGCAAGTTCCTCTGCATAGCCAACGTAACGAGCCGGCGAGAGTTCCAGTAGGGCCTGCTTGGCAGAGTCGGGCAACGCCAGGCCCGAGACAAACTGTCGCAACGATGCGGCATCGACCCGCTGGCCGCGCGTCAGCGACTTCAGTTGTTCATAGGCGTTCTCGACGCCATAGCGGCGCATCACGGTCTGGATGGGCTCGGCGAGCAATTCCCAGTTGGCATCCAGATCCTCGGCGAGCCGGTTGGCGTCCACATCGACTCGTTCCAGGCCACGTTCGATGGAGCGCCAGGCAATCAACGCGTGGCTGACCGCGACGCCGACGTTTCGAAGCACGGTCGAGTCGGTGAGGTCGCGCTGCCAACGCGACACCGGCAGCTTGTCCGCCAGATAACGAAGCATCGAGATGGACAGCGTGAGATTGCCTTCGCCGTTCTCGAAATCGATCGGGTTCACCTTGTGCGGCATGGTCGATGAGCCGGTTTCGCCGGCGACCACGCGCTGCCGGAAGTAGCCGAGCGAGATATAGCCCCACATATCGCGACACAGCGATACCAGCACCGTGTTCAAGCGAGCCAGCGCATCGAAATATTCCGCCATCCAGTCATGCGGTTCGATCTGCGTCGTGTACGGATTCCACGTCAGGCCGAGCGACTCGACGAAGCGCTGGCCGAGGCGCGGCCAGTCGACCTCGGGATAGGCCACGATGTGCGCATTGAAATTGCCCACCGCACCGTTGATCTTGCCGCTGATGGTGACGGCAGCGAGACGGGTGCGCTGTTCGCGCAGCCGGTAGGCGAAGTTGGCAATCTCCTTACCCAGCGTGGTCGGGGTCGCAGGCTGGCCATGGGTGCGCGACATCATCGGGGTCGCCGCATGCAGATGCGCGAGGGCGCGCAGCCGGCCGATCAGCGTATCGAGCCTCGGCAGCAGCACCTGATCGCGTGCTTCCCGGAGCATCAAGGCATAGCTGAGATTGTTGATGTCTTCGGACGTACAGGCGAAGTGCACGAACTCCCGACGCGTGCGCCAGGCCGGCACGGCGTCGAGGCGACTCTTGACGAAGTACTCGACCGCCTTCACGTCATGATTGGTTTCGCGCTCGAGCTTCTTGACCTCGGCCGCCTCGCTGTCGGTGAGTTCGGCAGCAAGTGCATCCAGCACGGTGAGCGCGGCTGCGGGCAGCCCGCGCAGCTCATCGATGCCGGGCTCGGCGGCCAGGGCCTTGAGCCAGAGCGCCTCGACGCGGACGCGCTGACGGATCAGCCCGCGCTCGCTGAATAAGGGGCGGAGCTCGGCGGCCTTGTCAGCATAGCGGCCGTCGATGGGTGAAATCGCATTCAGAGGACTGTTGTTCATCGTAGAATCATACCGCACGTATACAGCCAGTTCATTTTTGCGACTGACCGTGTATTTGCACAGTGTCCGAAGAGGTGGGTGGTGGCGAACGACGACTTTCGCATCGAGCGCGACAGCCTGGGCGAGTTGAAAGTGCCCGGCGATGCGCTGTGGGGCGCGCAGACCCAGCGCGCCGTGGACAACTTCCCGATCAGCGGCCTGCGCATGCCGCGCGACTTCATTCGTGCGCTCGGGTTGATCAAGTGGGCCGCCGCGACCGCGAACCTGGAGCTCGATGGCATCGATGCCAAGCGCGCCGCCGCCATCCAGAAGGCCTCGATCGAATTGATCGAGGGCAAGCACGATGGGCAGTTCCCGGTCGATGTGTTTCAGACCGGCTCCGGCACCAGCAGCAACATGAACGCGAACGAGGTCATTGCACATCTGGCCTCGCGCTTCGCCGGCATGCCAGTGCATCCGAACGATCACGTCAACATGAGCCAGAGCTCGAACGATGTGATTCCGACCGCGATTCACGTGAGCGCGTTGCTCGCCGTCGAGCAGCGTCTGTTACCCGCGCTCGCCTATCTGAGCGCCGTCATCAGCCGACGCATCGGGGAGATCGGAGACATCGTCAAGACCGGGCGCACCCATTTGATGGATGCGATGCCGGTGACGTTCGGTCAGGAGATGAGCGGCTGGCGAACCCAGATCGAACATGGCAGCGCGCGGGTGATGGAGTCGCGTGCACGTCTGCAGATGATCGCATTGGGCGGCACCGCGGTGGGCACGGGCGTCAACGCGCATCCGCGTTTCGCGCAGCGTGCCTCGCGCTATCTGTCGGTCAAGAGTGGTCTCGAACTCAAGCCCAGCACGAATTACTTCGAGGCGATGTCATCGCAGGATGCGGCGGTCGAGCTGTCGGGCCAGCTGCGCACGCTCGCCGTATCGATGATGAAGATCGCAAACGATCTGCGCTGGATGAACAGCGGACCGCTCGCGGGCCTCGGCGAGATCGCGTTGCCGGCGCTGCAGCCGGGCAGCAGCATCATGCCGGGCAAAGTGAATCCCGTGATTCCCGAGGCGGTCGCCATGGTGGCCGCGCAGGTGATGGGCAACGATGCGACCATTGCGATCGCCGGGCAGTCCGGCAACTTCCAGCTCAACGTCATGTTGCCGGTGATTGCTTATAACCTGTTGCAGAGTGTCGATCTGCTCGCGAACGCCGCGCGCTCACTGGCCGATTCGGCGCTCGCAGGTTTCACGGTCAACCAGGAGCGCATTGGCGAGGCGTTGAATCGCAACCCCATCCTCGTGACCGCCCTGAATCCCGTCATCGGTTACGAGGCGGGCGCGAAGATCGCAAAGGAAGCCTACGCCACGGGCCGGCCCATCAAGGATGTCGCCGCCGAGCACACGCAGTTGTCCGAAGAAGAGTTGATGAAGTATCTGGATCCGCGCGAGCTCACCAAAGCCGGCGGCAAGGCCCAAGGCGGCGGGGGCTGATTTGAACGATCGAATTGCCCTGCGGCGGCTCATCGAGGAGCGGCTGAAGGACTCGCGTGCGGTGATGGATCCCTCGGCGGCGGTGCCGGCCGGATTCTCTCCCAACGACATCGACGCGATTCGCGCGTACTTTCCCGCCGCGCCGATTCCGGCCGCCGTGCTCGTGCCCATCGTCGATCATGAGAGCGGACTGACGGTGCTGCTCACCCAGCGCGCCTCGACGCTGAAGAATCATGCCGGGCAGATCAGCTTTCCCGGCGGGCGCATCGAGCCAAGCGATCTGAATCCGCTGGAGGCGGCGTTGCGCGAAACCGAGGAGGAGATCGGCGTGAGCCGCGAGTACATCACCTTCGCCGGTTATCTCGAGCCGCAGCTGGTGTTGACGGGGTATCTGGTGACGCCCGTCGTGGCCTTCGTGCAGCCAGGCTTCAAACTGCGGCTGGATCATCGCGAAGTTGAATCTGCGTTCGAGGTCCCGCTGAGTCACATCCTCGATCCGCTCAATCATCGCTCGCGCACTCGCGAGCTGGGCGCGGTCACCGTGCAGGTGTACGACATTCCTTATTTGAATCACAACATCTGGGGCGCGACCGCCGGGATGTTGACCGCTCTATATAAACTGTTGCGAACCGAGTGACCCAACCATGTCCGGCATCCAACGTCTGCTCGAGATCATGGCCCGCCTGCGCGATCCCCAACGCGGCTGTCCGTGGGATCTGCAACAGAGCTTCAAGACCATCGCCCCATACACGATCGAGGAGGCGTACGAAGTCGCCGATGCCATCGAGCGCGAGGACTTGCCCTCGCTGCGCGATGAGCTGGGGGATCTGTTGTTTCAAGTCGTGTTTCATTCGCAGATGGCGAAGGAGCAGGGCGCGTTCGACTTCGAGGCGGTGGCGCAGGCCATCTGCGAGAAGATGGAACGTCGCCATCCGCACGTGTTCGCGAATGCCTCGATCGCCGACGCCGAAGCGCAGACCGTTGCCTGGGAAGAACAGAAGCGTCGCGAGCGCGAGCAGAAGCAAACCTCGCAGGAGCCGAGCGTGCTCGATGATGTGCCGGTGGCGCTGCCAGCGCTGACTCGCGCGAACAAGCTCGGCAAGCGTGCGGCGCAGGTGGGTTTCGAATGGTCGGACGTGCACGGCGCGATCGAGAAGCTCGATGAGGAGATCGCGGAGTTCAAGGCCGAAGTGCGATCCAATGCCTGCCTGCAGGCGGACACGACCACCGAGGGCCGCCACCAGCACGAGCGGCTCGCCGCCGAGTTGGGCGACGTGCTCTTCTGCGTGGTGAACGTGTGCCGGTATCTGAAAATCGACCCGGAGCAGGCCTTGAAGCGCACCAATGCGAGCTTCGAGCGGCGTTTCCGTTATGTCGAGCGGGGCCTTGCCCGGCAAGGCAAGACGCCACGGGAGGCCACCCTGTCGGAGATGGACCGGCTCTGGGATGAGGGCAAGGCGCAGGAGCGACGCCAGTCCTGAGCTAGGCGGCGGGAGAGCGGCCAAATTCACGCCTTTTGCCGTCTCGACACGAGGGGCGCGGCAGGATTGCCCGATCCCGAGTCAGATAAAAAAGGGTTCAGGAATGGTTCATGGCCTCAGCCCTAACTTGACTCCCACGCCCGGTGCTTCCACATGCCGGGCTCCTGGAGAGATCAAGATGACTTTCGGTCGCGTTTCGATGGCTGTGACAGGTGTCCTGCTCGCCGGCGTGGCTCTGGCCGGACCGCCGCGCTACGAGCGCAGCGCTTCGAGCGAATACGATTACGCCCCCGTGACCCGCGTGCAGCCCATCGTTCGGCAGGTCAGTGTCGAGACCCCGAATCGTGAGTGCTACGACGACGTGCGTTACGTCCAGTCCCGCCCCCATATCTCCGATCCCGAGGTCGGGGTCCGGACCCTGGTCGGGGGCCTGATCGGTGGGGTGATCGGTCACCAGTTCGGCAGCGGGCGGGGTCGGGATGCGGCCACCGTTGCCGGCGCCACGGTGGGCGCCGCCGTCGGCTATGACGCCGCCGCCCGTCGTTCAGCTTCGGTACGTGAAGAAATAGTTCAGCGTTGCGAAGTCCGATATGAGAAACGGTACGAAGAGCGTATTGACGGGTACCGGGTGACCTACGAGTACAACGGTCGTGAATACACGACCCGACTGCCGTACGACCCCGGTGAACGCATTCGGGTCAGGGTGGCCGTCGCCGTGGCCGAATGAGATGGAGGCCGGTCAAACGATTTCCATCTTCAACGGGAGTTTTCTCAAAGGTTGTGCGGCGGAGCGTGAACATACGTCCCGCCGTGCGTACACTTAGCCCCCATGCGCACTTTCTGGCACCTGATGTTGGTTCTGCTATCGCTCGTTGCGGCGATACCGAGCGCCAATGCCCAGGAGCTGATCGATCGCCGGCAGCGTCGTGAATACCGCATCGAGCCATCGGGCATCTCGCTCGATCAAGCGGTGGAAATGGCGCAACGGCGTTTTCGAGCCAAGGCTGTCAGAGCCGAGACCGTTCGCAACGGCGATAGGGTGGAGCATCGTATCCGCCTGCTCAGCGCCGACGGCAAGGTACGGAACGTGAGCGTGGACGCAGAATCGGGAGCAATGAACTGATCCATGCGCGTCCTAATTGTTGAAGACGAACAGACCCTGCGTGAATCCATCGTCGAACAACTGCAGCAGCACGGCTTCACGGTCGATGCGGCTGCCGATGGCGAGGAAGGACTCTATTGCGGGCGGGAATATGCCCTGGACCTGGCCGTGGTCGATCTCGGCCTGCCCAAGCTGCCCGGCCTGGAGCTGATCAAGACGCTCCGCGCCGAAGGCAAGAGCTTCCCCATCCTGATCCTGACGGCGCGCGATCGCTGGCAGGACAAGGTGGAGGGGCTGCAGGCAGGCGCCGACGACTACGTCGCCAAGCCTTTCCATTTCGAGGAGCTGCTGGCGCGCGTGCAGGCGCTGCTGCGTCGCTCGGGTGGCTGGGCTCAGCCAGTGCTGCGTTGTGGTCCGGTATCGCTGGATCCGCGGACACAAGAAGTCACGGTCAACGGCCGCAAGGTCGACCTGACCAGCTTCGAGTACCGCATCCTCGATCACCTGATCCATCGGGCCGGCGAGGTGATCTCCAAGAGCGAGCTGACCGAGCGGTTATATGCTCAGGACTTCGACCGAGACAGCAACACCATCGAGGTGTTCATCGGTCGACTGCGCCGCAAGCTCGATCCGGATGAGACCATCAAGCCGATCGAGACGCTGCGCGGCCGGGGCTACCGTTTCGCACTCCAGCGTGACACGGCCGCTGCCTGAGAACTGACAAGCGAGGACGATGCAGCCGCGTTCGTTAAGCACACGACTGCTCGTCTCGGTCAGCATCCTGCTGATCCTGTTCTTTGGCGTCACCATTCTGGCCCTGGATTTCGTGTTCCAGGACCTGAGTCGGCGCGCCATCCAGGATCGGCTGGAGGTGCAGGTGGTCGCGTTGCTGTCGGCCTCGGAGGAGGATTCGAGCGGTGGCCTGCGAGCCGACCAGCTCGCCGAGCCCCGCTTCGACAACCCCGGCTCCGGACTGTACGGCGAGATCCTGCGCAGCGACGGCCGACCCAGCTGGCGCTCCAAATCGCTGGCCGGCACCGGCCTCGAGTTTCCGCACGTGCAGGTGGGCGAGCGTCGCTTCGGCGAGCTGCAGCGGGCCGATGGCACGAGCGTGCTCTCGCTCAGCATGGGCATCGAGTGGCAGTTTCGAAATCGAGTCACGCGCTCGTTCGTCTATAGCGTCGCGGAAAGTCTCGACCCCTACTATGCGCAGTTGAGTCGTCTGCGCGGCCGCCTGTTTGGTTGGTTCGGCGCGCTGATGGTGATGCTGCTCGGCGCGTTGGCGGTGCTGTTGCGACGTTTGCTCTCGCCACTGCGACGGGTGGAGCGCGAGATCGAAGCGATCGAAGCGGGCGATCTGACCGAGCTTGGCGGCGGCTATCCACGCGAGCTGCTCGGCATCACCACGAATTTGAATGCGCTCCTGCGTAGCGAGCGCGAGCGTCTTGCGCGCTATCGAAACACCCTCGGCAATCTCGCCCATAGCTTCAAGACGCCACTGGCTGTCATGCGCAATCTGTTGAGCACCCAGGGCGCTCGCGAGATCACGGTCCTGCGTCAGCTCGATGAGCAGGTCGGGCGGATGGATGACATCGTCAAATATCAGCTGCGTCGCGCCGCTGCGGCGGGCGGCACCGGTCTCGGATCGGCGCCGGTCGATGTGCGCGAGGCACTGGAAGGACTGCGAGGCGCGTTGCTGAAGGTGTACGCAGATCGCGGCATCACCTGTGAGCTGACCGTTTCCGAGGGCGCATCCTTTACAGGCGATCGCGAAGATCTCACGGAGATCGCCGGCAATCTGCTCGACAACGCCTTCAAGTGGACGCGCACCACGGTGCGTATCACCGCCGATCGGGTCGTCAGTCCCGCCGCTCGCCGCGACGGGCTGCGCCTGGTGATCGAGGATGACGGACCGGGGATTCCCCTGGATTCGCGAGCCCGCGTACTGGAGCGGGGGGCACGGCTGGATGAGCGCGTGGCGGGCCAGGGCATCGGCTTGTCGGTGGTGCGTGAGCTGGTCCATCTCAATGGCGGCATCATCGATATCGACGAGTCGGCGCTCGGCGGCGCGCGGATCGAGGTGAAAATAGCGCCCGTCTGACTTGAAACCCGACAGCGCAATCGCATACAAGTCGGCTGCGCGATGAGTACCCCCAATTCCTCTTACACCGCGGCGCTGCTGGCGCTGCGCGATCAGCTGGCCCACACGCGATTCGCCGACCGGCCGCGTCTGTCGCGGGAGCTCGATCGCCTGTTTGCGCGCCGTAATCCGCCCGCGGAGCCCGACGGCGCCATCCATAAACTGCGTCAGTCGATCGACGCCTCGGTGGCCACCGTCGAGCGAGTGAAGGCATTGCCTCTGCGCGTTGAATACGACAGCGCGCTGCCGATCACAGCGCATCGCGAAGAGATTGCGAAGGCGTTACAAACAAATCAGCTGGTCGTGGTCTGTGGCGCGACAGGCTCCGGCAAGACGACCCAGTTACCCAAGATCTGCATGGAAGCCGGACGCGGCACGTTCGGCTTGATCGGTCACACCCAGCCGCGACGTATCGCCGCCCGCGCGATCGCCAATCGCCTCGCCGAAGAGTTGCAGACGAACGTCGGAGGCGCCGTCGGTTACCAGGTGCGCTTCAACGATCGCACCGGCCCGGATTGCCGCATCAAGCTCATGACCGACGGCATTCTCCTGCGTGAGCTGGAGAACGATCGGCTGCTGCGTCGGTACGACACGCTGATCATCGACGAGGCGCACGAGCGCAGCCTCAACATCGATTTCCTGCTCGGCGTGCTCAAGCGCCTGCTGCCGCAACGGCCGGACCTGCGCATCGTCATCACCTCGGCCACCATCGACCCGCAGCGCTTTGCCGAGTTCTTCGGTGGCGCGCCGATCATCGAGGTGTCCGGTCGCAGTTATCCCGTCGAAGTGCGCTATCGGCCGCTGACCGGGACGGACGAGGATGATTATGAGCTGTCGCTCGATGAGGGCATCGTCGCAGCCGTCCAGGAACTCGATCGGGTGGATCGCGGCGATGTGCTCGTGTTCCTGCCGGGTGAAAAGCAGATCCGCGACGCCGCCGACGCGCTCTCCAAGGCGCGTCTGCATGGCACCGAAGTGCTGCCGCTGTATGCGCGACTGTCGACGCGCGATCAGGAGAAGATTTTCGAGAAGCACGGCTCGCGCCGGGTCGTGCTCGCAACGAACGTTGCTGAAACCTCGCTCACGGTGCCGGGCATCCGGCACGTCATCGACTCGGGTCTGGCGCGCATCAGCCGCTACAGCGTTCGAGGCAAGGTGCAGCGCCTGCCGATCGAGCCGATCTCACAGGCGAGCGCCGATCAGCGCAAGGGCCGATCGGGCCGTGAAGCGCCGGGCATCTGTATTCGTCTGTACGCGGAGGACGATTTCAACCTGCGTCCGGCGTTCACGCCGCCGGAGGTGCTGCGAACGAATCTCGCAAGCGTCATCCTGCAGATGGCTGCGCTGGAACTGGGCGAGCCGGAAGCGTTTCCGTTCGTCGATCCGCCCGATACACGGCTGATCAACGACGGTTATCGGCTGCTGCAGGAGTTGAAGGCGGTCGATGACGATCGGCGGGTCACGAGCCTGGGTCGACAGCTCTCGGCATTGCCAGTGGATCCGCGGCTCGGTCGCATGCTGCTGGCGGCCAGTCACCACAGCTGTCTTGCCGAGATGCTCGTCATCACATCGTTCCTGTCTGCACAGGATCCCAGAGAACGTCCGTCCGATGCGCAGGCGCAGGCCGACCAGAAGCACGCGGCGTTCGCCGATACGCGATCGGATTTCGTGGGCGTGCTGAATCTGTGGAACGCCTATCAGACGCAGGTTGCAGCGCTCTCCGGCAGCCAGCTTCGCAAGTGGTGCCGTGAGAACTTCATCGCCTTCATGCGCGCTCGTGAATGGCAGGAGTTGCACCGACAGCTCAGCGAGACCGTCAAAGAGCTCGAGCTCAAACCCAACAGCGCGCCGGCGGACTACGCCAATCTGCATCAGGCGATCCTCACCGGGTTCCTCGGCAACATCGGCGCGCTCGATGAGAAGCGTGAGTACGATGGCGCTCGCGGCACGCGCTTCGTCATCGCACCCGGCACACCGCTTGCGAGCAAGCCACCGAAGTGGGTGGTCGCGGCGAACTTGATGGAAACCACGCGCCTCTATGCCCGCACGGTCGCGGCGATCGAGCCGCAGTGGATCGAGTCGGCCGGCGCACACTTGATCAAGCGCAGCTATAGCGAGCCTCACTGGGTCGAAGATCGCGGCTTCGTCGCGGCGTTCGAGTCGGTTGCGTTGTATGGACTGACGCTGTCATCGCGCCGACGCATCAATCTGGGCAATGTCTCACCGCGCGAGGCGCAGGAGATATTCGTGCGCGAGGCACTGGTCGAAGGTCACTCGCGAATCAAAGCGGACTTCTTGAAACACAATCGCCGACTGCGCCAGCAGATCGAGGTGATGGAAGCGAAAGTCCGTCGTCGCGATATCCTCGCCGATGAGCAGGCGCTTTGTGATTTCTATCTGGCTCGACTGCCCCAGACCGTCAATTCGGTCTCGACACTGGAGAAGTGGCTGAGAGCGCCCGGTCATGCGCAACAGTTGATGATGACGCAGGCGGATATCACCCGGCGCGATGCCTCGGAGATCACGCCGCAGGAGTTTCCGCCCGTGATGGCGGTGACCGGCAACGAGCTGCCGCTGGAATATCGCTTCGAGCCGGGCTCGACGAATGACGGCGTGACGGTGGTGCTGCCGAAACCCCTCTTGAGCTCCGCGGTGATCGGTGACTTTTCCCGTCCCATTCCGGGCTGGCGCATCGAGACGATCACCCAGTTGTTGCGCAGTCTGCCCAAGCAGATTCGCAAGGCATTCGTCCCGGTGCCCGAGCATGCGGCGCGAGCTGCGGCGGAGATCGATGAGTCGAAGGAGTTCAACGCGGCCGTCGCGGAGTGGATCACCCGCGTAGGCGGCACGACGGTTACCGCAGAGGAGGTGGCGGCGCTTCCCTTGCCCGAGCACCTGCGCGTGAACTTTCGCGTGGCCGATCTCGATGGCAAGACGCTCGCCGAAGGTCGCGATCTTGCGGCGCTCAAACGCGCAGTCCGAGAGACCGAAGCGAAATCGAGCGAGCAGAAGCCGGCGCCCTCAGGCGGGGTGCATCGACGCTGGGAGTTCGGCGAACTTGCGGTCGAGGAGTCGGTGCAGCGGCGCGGACTGCGCTTTTCCGTGTACCCGACACTGCGATCTCGCGGTGAAGGCGTGGAGGTCGCTGAGGCTGCAACGCTGGTCGATGCCGAAGGAATGTTGCGATCGGGCGTGCTGCGGCTTGCGATCCTGGCCTTGCCCGAGCAGTTCAAGTACGCCCGCAAGCGTTGCTCGGAGCGCAGCGAGCTCATGCTGCTTGCGCAAGGGTTGAACAACTCGCGTCCTATCGCCGAGGCGCTGGCGGAAAAATGTTTCGTCGAATGTTTCTTGAGCGAAGAGGGTGCATTGCCCCGCTCGGCGGCACAGTTTGATGCGTTGCTGGACAAACATCGCGCCCGCTTTGGTGAAGTGACCGATCGGGTGATCGAGCACACGGCCTCGGCGCTGCGTGAGTTGCGCAATGCCCGATTGAAGCTCGCGGCGCTCGAGGGTCCTGTGTTCCAGGCGCTGCGGAGCGACGTTCAGGCGCAGCTGCAAACGCTCGTGCCCGGCGATTTCCCGGCGAGCGTGCCAAGCGCGCTCTGGCCGCACCTGCCGCGATATTTCAAAGCGCTGACGCGCCGGCTCGATAAGGCGCCCGGCAATCAAAAGCGCGACGCCGATCTCATGAAACAGATCGCACCGGCGACGCAGGCCTATCATCGACTGCGCGCTCAGGCGCCGAAGGGCGAAACGCATCCGGAGCTCGATCGCCTGCAATGGATGATCGAGGAGTTCCGCGTCTCGCTGTTCGCGCAGGACCTGAAGGCGGCATTGCCGGTGTCGGACAAGCGCATCGCCGATCAGATCGAGCGCGCCCGCATCGAGGTCCAACGCGCCGCCTGAGACTCGGCGGTGACACGACCGCGTCATTCGCTCACAGGGCGGCATGACCAGCGTCATTTGAACTACAGTAGGGGCCTGCGTATCGCACCGAGGCACTCATGAAGGACCCTCTCTGGACCGCCTTGCTGATGCTTGCCACCCTCGGCAGCAGCCTCAACGCCGGCCTGTTCTTCATCTTCTCCAACACCATCATGCGGGCTTTCGACGACCTGCCCGCAGCCGGCGCGGTCGCGGCAATGAACAGCATCAATCGCGTGATCCTGAATCCGGTGTTCTTCCTGGTCTTCTTCGGTACGGCGCTGCTGTGCCTGGTCCTGCTCGTTGGCCAACTCGATTCGCCGCTCGTCGTGATCGGCGCGTTGTTGTATCTGATCGGCTCGGTCGGTTTTACGATGATTCGGAACGTCCCGCTCAATGACCAGCTGGCGAGAGTCTCGCCGTCGGACTCGGACATGGAAACGCAATGGCGCGACTATCGTCGGCCATGGACCCGATGGAATCATGTGAGAACCGTCGCGTGCGTGCTTGCAGCAGTGGCGTTCGTGATGGAGTTCTTGAGCTAAGCCCGCGCCGCGGCCGTCCATGGCGTGGCGCCGTGGGTGTTACTGAGCCGGTGGCTGCTGCGGCTCGGGTGTCGATTCCCCGAAAGTGGTCGTCGTTCCTTGGGTGCTGTCTGCCTGCGGCGGTTGCGCAGTTTGTTGCTCGGCTGCCGGCGTCGCCGCGGTACCTTCTTCGGCCCGCTTGCCACAGGCCGCAAGAAGTGCGAGCGCGAGCGTTGCTGCAACGAATGAATGAAGCTCGATGCGCATGGGGTGCCTCCTGTGTTAACGGACCAGGTTTCCACCCTCGATTAGGAGCGCATGCCCGTACATTGTCAATCGCACGCGCTCCCCTCGTTGCGTTGTTTCATCGATCCCGCGTCCGATCGATCGCGCTGACCAACGAATACAGGCTGGCAAGCAGCGGCGTCGAGAGATTGTGTTCGTTTGCCTTTCGCAGCGCATAGCCCAGCGTTTCGTGGATCTCGAGCGGGCGACCGGCGAGCAGGTCCTGCAGCGATGACATCCGATGCTCCGGCGCCTTGGTCTGGTAGTCGGCGCCGATCTTCTGCACGGCGGCGACGGCATCCGCCTCGGATCCCTCGATCACCGTTCCCAAGGGCAGGATGGCGCGGTCTTCCGTCAGCTTGATCCCAAGGGCCTTCGCCAACGAGGCGAGCTCGCGCGTCAGTCGTGCGATCAGCAGAGCGGCGTCCGGGTCGGAGAGGAACTTCCAGGTGGCTGCACGGGTGGTGAGCGAGAGGCTGACGAAGCCGACCCAGCCGACGAATTTGCTCCACTCACGAGAGACGATGTCGGGTACGAGCGTTGCGCGAACGCCGGCATCGTCGATGGCTTTGACGACGCCACGCGCCGTATCGCTCATCGAGCCGTCCAGTTCGCCGATGAACAGATTGACGTTGCGAGTGAACAGGACCTCTCCAGACGCCAGCAGCTCGCCGCTCGTGTCGGCGAGCGCACCCAGCGTGCGTTCACGTCCGTAGGTCTGCGAGAGCAGTTCATCTTTCATCACGCCGTTCTGGATCGATACGGCTCGTTCGAGTTGCACGTGACGCAGCGAGGCCATCGTCTGCTCGGATCCCGGTGTCTTGGTCGCGATGATGAGCGTGCCGGCCTCGCGCAATTGCGCAGGATCGGTGATCACTTCGACGGGGATCGAGATCTCGCTCACGCCCTTGATGCGAAGTCCCTGCTCACGCACTTGCTGAGCGCGCTGACCGCGGGCGAGCAGGGCGACCGAGTGGCCGCTGCGGATCAGGTGGGCGGCCAGGATGGAACCGAGCGCACCGGCGCCCACGATCGCGAACTCACTACGTGCCACTGAAGTCTCCCATCGATGCATCGAAGGCGAGGAGGCTATCAAGCCTGCCCGCGCATTGCAGGCGAGATTAGCCCATCACCTTGAAATCGATGCCCTGAGCGAGCGGCAACTCGCGACTCCAGTTGATCGTGTTGGTCTGGCGGCGCATGTACGCCTTCCAGCTGTCGGAGCCGGACTCGCGACCGCCGCCCGTATCCTTCTCGCCGCCAAAGGCGCCGCCGATCTCGGCGCCCGATGTGCCGATGTTCACATTGGCGATGCCACAGTCGCTGCCCAGCGCCGAGAGGAATTGTTCGGCATGACGCAGGTTGTCGGTGAAGATGGCCGATGACAGCCCGTGATGCGAGGAGTTATGCAGGGCGATCGCCTCATCGAGCGATCGGTACTCGATCAGATAGAGGATGGGCGCAAACGTTTCGGTCTGCACGATCTCCCAATCGGCGCGCGCACGGATGATGGTGGGTTCGACGAAGTTGCCCGGCGGCTTGGCTTTCCCACCGCAAACCACGGTGCCGCCGGCACGCTGCGCGGTCTCGATCGCTTGCAGATATTGCTGGACCGACGCGCCATCGATGAGCGGACCCATCAATGTCTCCGACTTCAACGGGTCGCCGATGCGCACCTGTGAGTAGGCGCGAACCAGGCGTTGCTCCAGCTCCTTCGAGCGAGACTCGTGCACGAACACGCGACGGGTACTGGTGCATCGTTGACCGGCGGTACCCACCGCGCCAAAGACGATCGAAGGTACGGCCAGATCGAGATTGGCGTACTCATCGACGATGATGCCGTTGTTGCCGCCGAGCTCCAGCAGGCTCTTGCCGAGACGGGCGGCGACCCGTTCGCCCACCTTGCGGCCGACGGCGGTCGAGCCGGTGAACGACACCAGATCCACGCGACGATCCTCGATCAGCTTCTGCGTCAGATCGTTATCTGCGATCAGCAGCTGAAAGATGGCGGGAAAGCCGTGATGTTCGAGCACTCGCGTTACGAGTTTCTGCACGGCGATGGCACACAGCGGCGCCTTGAGCGAAGGTTTCCAGATACTCACATCGCCGCAGATGGCCGCGAGGAACGCATTCCAGGACCACACCGCGACCGGAAAGTTGAAGGCGCTGATGATTCCGACGAGGCCCAGCGGATGCCACTGCTCGTACATGCGATGCAGCGGCCGCTCCGAATGCATGGTCTGACCGTAGAGCATGCGGGACTGACCGACGGCGAAGTCGCCGATGTCGATCATCTCCTGCACTTCGCCCGCGCCCTCGGCTTTGATCTTGCCGACCTCGAGCGTCACGAGTGTGCCGAGCGCATCCTTGTGTCTGCGCAGTTCGTCCGCGACCAGACGAATGGCTTCGCCGCGTTTGGGCGCGGGCGTGATCCTCCATTGATCGAACACGCGCCGCGAGGAAACGAGGATGCGCTCGTAATCGGCGAGCGTTGCGCCCCGTACGCGGCCGAGCAGATCGCCCGTCGTGGGATTGACCGAATCGATGAGGCGTCCGGAGGTGTCGCTCGACCAGCCACCCTCGCCGGACCAGGCGCCGGCGTTGGTTTCATGCAGGCCGAGGGTCGAGAATAGCTCACGCATAGACGAACCCCGAAGTATCAAACGAATTATCGGCGCTGGTGTCCGGTCTGGCCGCTGACGACGATGTGTGCCGAAATCTCTTTGCCGCCGACCGCGGCGTAATGTTTGCCGAAGCGGTTGGCGAGCACATCCTGCAAGCGAAAGTCTTCCTGGCGCACGAAGCCGCGATGCTTGCCGCCGCCGTTGATCACCAGATCGACGACGGCGCAGATGCCCGAGGCCGTCGTGACTTGAATCGCCGACCACAGCCGACCGGCGATCATTTGCGGATACACCTTGTTGACGTAGTTCTCCTCGCGAAGTTCGCCGTCCTGCGTGCCGGTGACCGCGACGTAGATGACCACCACGTCCTGCAAGGTCTGCGGTACCGCGTTTTCCAGGATGCGCTTGAGCGTGCCGCGATCGTGATTGAGCTTCAGATCGTTCATGAGCAGCCGCATCTGTGCGCAGTGGCCGGGATAGCGCATGGTCTTGTAGTCCATGTTCTGTACGCGAGCGCCGTAGGTCTCGGCGAGCGAGCCCAGGCCGCCGGAGGTGTTGAAGGCTTCGTAGAGCGTGCCGTCGATCTCGATCTCCTCCAGGCCTTCCAGCGGCGCCACTTCCAGGCGCCGGGCGTCGACGATGGCCTCGCATGGATTGCCGTACTCGTTGATCAAGCCTTCGGTCGACCAGGTCAGCGAATATTTCAAGACATTGTTCGGATGCTGGGGCAGGGCGCCGACGCGCAGCTTCACGGCCCTGAGCTCATCGAAATGACCGATCAGCTCATTGGCGGCGATGGAGATGAAGCCCGGCGCCAGACCGCATTGAGGAACGAAAGCCTGCGAGGCGCCTTCGGCGATGCTGCGGACCGCGCGCGTGACTTCTACGTCCTCGGTCAGATCGAAATAATGAGTGCCCGCGTTGCGCGCGGCTTCTGCGACACCGACGTTGCAGTAGTAGGGGAGGCTCGAGATGACGGCGTCGACGGGATGTTTCTGCAGCTGAGCGCGCAGGGCCTGCGCATTGGCTGCATCGACCTGGTGCCCATGCAGATTGGAGAGGCGATGGGCACTCACCACGGCATTGGCGACCTCGGCGCTCACATCGCCCAGGTGCACCTCGTAGGAGCCGGACTCCGCCAGCAGCCCGGAGATCAGCGCGCCGATCTTGCCGGCGCCGAGAATCAGAACTTTGGCCATGCGGGCTCCTTTGCGTGCCGGGCCAGGCTCCCTGCGGGAGCGCACGGATGCACAGGACCGGCCAAAGGACCTGATTAAAGGCCTGAACGGCCGGCGCTGCAAACGTCACGACTGGCCAGCGGCGGCCTGTGCACGGCCTGCCGGCCTATTTTGCCGCCAATGTATGCAATTTTCGGCCTGGGTCCGTTTGCTTCGTCCGGATCGGGTGCTAGTCTCCCGACCCGCTATGACGCGTACTCCCGACCTGATCCATTGGCATCCCTCCAGCTGGCAGTCCAGGACGGCGCAGCAGCAGGCCACCTATCCCGATGAAGCCGCGCTCGACGCCGTCGTTGCCGAGCTCTCCCGCCTGCCGCCGCTGGTGGTTTCCTGGGAGATCGAGGCCCTGAAGGAACAGATCGCCGCCGCCCAGCGCGGTGAGCGCTTCCTGCTCCAGGGCGGCGACTGCGCCGAGACCTTCGAGGACTGCGAGTCGGACAAGGTCGCGAAGAAGCTGAAGATCCTGCTGCAGATGAGCCTGGTGCTGGTCTACGGCTTGAAGAAGCCGGTGATCCGGGTCGGACGCATGGCCGGCCAGTATGCAAAGCCCCGCTCGGCGGACACCGAGACCCGCGATGGCGTGACCTTGCCCAGCTACCGAGGCGCAAACGTCAATCGCCCCGGCTTCACCGCCGCCGAGCGGACGCCCGATCCGCAGCTGCTGCTGCGTGGCTACGAGCGCTCGGCGCTGACGTTGAACTTCGTCCGCTCGCTGATCGATGGCGGCTTTGCCGATCTGCATCACCCGGAGTACTGGGATCTGGATTTCGTTCGGCATTCGCCCTTGAAGGACTCGTACGAGAAGGTCGTGCATTCGATCTCCGAATCGCTCGACTTCTTCGAGGCGGCCTCGGGCCAACCGATCCACGAGAGCACCACGACGCGCTTTTATACCAGTCATGAGGCGTTGCATCTGCTGCTCGAACAGGCGCAGACGCGTTTCATTCCCCGCTCGCAACGCTGGTACAACCTTTCCACGCACATGCCTTGGATCGGGATGCGTACCGCCGCGCTCGATGGCGCGCACGTCGAATTCTTCCGCGGCATTTCCAATCCGATGGGCATCAAAGTCGGCCCATCGATGAGCGCGGAGTGGGTGCAGGGGCTGATCGCCACCCTCAATCCAAACAACGAGCCCGGTCGGATCGTGCTGATCCATCGCATGGGCGCGAAAGACATCGAGAAGCGTCTGCCGCCGCTGATTCAGGCGGTGCGTGCGACGGGCAGCCCGGTGCTGTGGATCTGCGATCCCATGCACGGCAATACCGAGACGGCCACGTCGGGCCTGAAGACGCGGCGCTTCGAAAACATCGTCAGCGAGCTGGAGTCGGCGTTCCGAATCCACCGCGAACTGGGTTCTTGGCTCGGGGGTGTGCATTTTGAGCTCACAGGTGAGGATGTCACCGAATGCACAGGTGGCGCTCGGGGTCTGACGGATGCAGATCTCGCGCGCGCCTATAAATCGCAGGTCGATCCGCGTCTGAATCATGAGCAGGCGCTGGAGCTGGCCATGCGTATCGCTGGTTTGCACTCGAAGAAAGGCGCGCAGAAGAGCGCCGTCATCCATATTTAATAACTACCTCGTCTGCGGCGGCGGCCTCTACAATAGAGGCCGTCGCTCGATCTTCCTTTCGCGTCGTTCCTATGGCCACGAAAAAGCAAGCTCCCAAGCCCGCCGTCAATTTTCGCCGCTATTCCAGCGAAGTCGTCGATGGTCTGAAGCAGGCGCCCAGCCGCGCCATGCTGCGGGCGGTCGGTTACAAGGATGCGGATTTCAACAAGCCGGCGATCGGCATTGCTTCGACCTGGAGCAATCTCACGCCGTGCAATATGCACATCGACAAGCTCGCCAAGGCGGCCGCGGCCGCGGTCGACTCGGCCGGCGGCAAGAGCACGACGTTTGGCACGATCACCGTGTCCGACGGCATTTCCAATGGCGCGCCCGGCATGCGCTATTCGCTCGTCTCACGCGAGGTGATCGCCGACTCGATCGAAACGGTCTCCGGTGCGCAGGGCTTCGATGGCGTGGTCGCCATCGGCGGCTGCGACAAGAACATGCCGGGTTGCATGATGGCGCTCGCGCGTCTGGATCGACCGGCCGTGTTCGTCTACGGCGGCACCATTCGCCCGGGTCCGGGCCACCTGGACATCATCTCCGTGTTCGAAGCGCGCGGCGCGTTCACGAGCGGCAAGATCACGAAGAAACAGATGGATGAGATCGAGCGCAAGGCGATCCCCGGTCCGGGCAGCTGCGCCGGCATGTACACCGCGAACACGATGGCCTCCGCCATCGAGGCGATGGGCATGAGCCTGCCCGGCAGCTCCGCGCAGGACGCCGTCTCGAAACAGAAGATCGAAGACTGCAAGAACGCCGGCAAGGCGGTGGTGAAGCTTGCGAAGCTGGGCATCACGCCATCGCAGATCATGACGCGCGAGGCCTTCGAGAACGCGATCACGACCGTCATCGCGCTCGGGGGTTCGACCAACGCGGTGCTTCATCTGCTCGCCATCGCGCATTCCGCGAACGTGAAGCTCGAACTCGATGACTTCACGCGCATCGGCAAGAAGGTGCCAGTGCTCGCCGATCTGCGCCCGAGCGGCAAATACATGATGTCGGAGCTGGTGCGCATCGGCGGCATTCAGCCTCTGATGAAGATCCTGCTGAAGGAAGGGCTGCTGCACGGAGATTGCTTGACCGTCACCGGCAAGACGCTCGCGCAGAATCTGAAGAGCGTGAAGCCCTATCCGAAGAATCAGGACATTGTTTACGCCTTCAATCGACCCATCAAGCCCGACAGTCACCTGGTCGTGCTCTATGGCAATCTCGCCCCGGAAGGCTCGGTGGCGAAGATCACCGGCAAGGAAGGCTTGTCGTTCACCGGCCGCGCCCGCGTGTTCGATGGCGAAGAAGCCTCGGTGCAGGCCATTCTCGATGGCAAGGTCGAGGCGGGCGATGTGGTTGTAATTCGTTACGAAGGCCCCAAGGGTGGGCCGGGTATGCGCGAGATGTTGAGCCCGACGAGCGCGATCGCCGGCGCGGGTCTCGCGGACAAAGTGGCCTTGATCACCGATGGTCGTTTCTCTGGTGGCAGCCGCGGTTTCGTCGTGGGCCACATCGCACCGGAGGCGGCCGTGGGCGGCCCGATCGGTTTGATACGCGACGGCGATCAAATCACGATCGACGCGGTGGCGCGCGAGATTCAGGTCGCGGTGAGCGAGCATGAAATGACGAAGCGTCGTGCACAGTGGAAGGCTCCGGCCCCCTATGCGCGTCGCGGTGTGCTCGCCAAATACGCTCGCGAAGTCAGCAGCGCCTCGTTGGGCGCGATCACTGACGGCGATGCTTGCGAGAGTCATTGAGTGGATTGGTGGATGTTTCCTGGCCGTGAGGTGAGGGACGCATCTGAAATTGTTTTAGATGATGAGAGTTGAAATGGCGCGAGCGATCGAGATTGTTGAAGTAGGGCCGCGCGATGGATTGCAGAGCGAGCCGGAGGTGCTGCCGACGTCGGCCAAGCTCGAGTTGATCGGCCGTCTGGTGGCGGCCGGGCTGAAACGTTTGGAAGTGGCGAGTTTCGTGAACCCCAAACGTGTGCCGCAGATGGCCGATGCCGAAGCGGTGCTCGCCGGACTGCCGAAGGTGCCGGGCGTGCAATATGTCGGCCTGGTGTTGAACAAGAAAGGTTTCGATCGCGCGCTCGCCGCCGGTTGCACCGAAGTCGGTTTGGTTGCGGCTGCGACCGACAGTTTCAGCGAGCGCAATCAAGGCGCGACGACTGAAGAGCTCATTCGCACGATCGAGGAGATTGCGCCGCTCGCACACGAGGCGGGTGTTCGCATGCAGGTGACCGTGTCGACGGCGTTTGGCTGCCCGTTCGAAGGTGAAGTGCCGGCCTCGCGCGTCGTAGAGATCTGTCGTCGGCTCGCTCGATCCAATCCGCTGGAGATCGCGCTCGCCGACACCATCGGTGTTGCGGTTCCGAGTCAGGTTTCGGCGCTCATCGAACAGGTGCGCGGCGTGGTTGGCGACATCGCTCTGCGCTGTCATTTTCACAACACTCGGAATACAGCCGTCGCGAATGCATACGCGGCTGTACTCGCCGGTGTAAACACGCTCGATGCGAGCGTCGGCGGCGTGGGCGGTTGTCCATTCGCGCCGAATGCGACAGGAAACGTCGGGACCGAAGATCTGGTGTACATGTTGTCCCGCGCGGGATACGACACGGGCATCGATCTGGATAAATTGATCGAGACGGCTCTGTGGCTGGGCGAACAGCGCGGCAAGGCGGTCCCGAGCATGGTCTCCAAGGCCGGCGGCTTCCCAAAGGGAACTGCCCAAGTTTCAGCCAGATAGCTCACCTTCCTCACTGACGCATGCCCGGGCGTCGTCCCGGGCTCACTTCGGCAGGTCTCGCGCCCCTAACTTAAGTTAGTGATTGGCGTGCGTTTTTTTCTGTTTGGCATGGTAGGGCGCGTATACACTCGCGTCATACGAGGCCCGTTCATACCCATTCGATATGCAGCGGCGCATTGCGGGCCTCCATCACCGAATGTTTGAAGGAGTACCATGGCCAAGGCAGTGGACAAGGCGTATCACACCGTACGTGAACGCATCGTGCGCGGCGTGTATCCAGCATCCTCCCGAATCACCGAACAAGAAGTCGCAGCAGTCGCCGGTGTCAGTCGCACGCCAGTGCGCGAGGCGTTGCGAAAACTCCACGCGGAAGGATTGTTGGAATTCGTTCCCCATCAAGGCGCGATCGTGACCGAGTGGACTCACGAAGATCGCGATGACGTGTATGAATTACGTGCGATGCTCGAGGCATATGGAGCAGCACGCGCGGCCCGACGCATCACCGGCGAGGGCATCGCCGAACTGCGTCAGCTCGCCGAAGATCAATATCACGAAACATTTGCAAAGCCCGAGGGCTACCTCGAGCGCGTCGGCGCACTCAACAGCCATTTCCATCGTCGCATTCACGAGTTCGCGGGCAGCCCGCGACTGGTGTCGGCGCTCGCCTCGCTGATCGAAGTGCCGTACATGCTCAAATCATTTACGGCCTATCACGATGAAGATCTGATTCGCAGTGCCTCGCATCATCTGGAAATCGTCCGGGCGCTGGAGGCGCGCGACGGCGACTGGAGCTCGGCGCTCATGCGCTCGCACATTCTCGGCGCCCGCGGATCGCTGGTGGCCTGATCGCACGACTCGCGTGGCGGGTGGGCAAAAGCCGTTACTCTTGCCCGCTCGCCCAACTCAACGCCGGTTAGCACTTCCCTGTACGTTGGTGGAACTCGACGCGTAAAATAGTCAGTTCGAGTTTCACGTCAGCAATGAGGGGATGGTCATGATCAAAGTCGGCGACAACATGCCTGCGGGCACACTCACGCAGATCACCAGCGAAGGACCGCAGAAGATCAGCGCGCAAGATTTCTTCAAAGGCCGCAAGGTCGTGCTGTTCTCGGTGCCGGGTGCGTTCACGCCTACCTGCGATGCCAAGCATCTGCCGGGATTCGTGGAGAAGGCGGGCGATATCAAAGCCAAGGGCGTCGATGTGATCGCCTGCATGGCCGTCAACGATGCGTTCGTGATGAAGGCCTGGGGCAAATCCCAGAACACCGACGGCAAGGTCGAGATGCTGGCGGACGGCAACGCCGAGTACACCAAGGCGCTGGGTCTGGAGCTGGACGCCACGGGCTTCGGCATGGGCGTGCGGGGCCAGCGCTTTTCGCTGCTCGTCGATGATGGCGTGGTCAAGCAGGTGAACGTCGAGCAGAAGGGCGAGTTCAAGGTGTCGAGCGCGGAGCACGTGCTGACGCAGCTTTGACGGCGCGTCCGTGCCGGACGGGCACGGGCCACGCGTTTGTTTGTAATGGCCGCGCAATGCGCGGCCATTTTTTTGAGGCTTGCGGCGCCAAAGAAAAAGGCCGCCGCGTCAGGTCCGCGGCGGCCTTGGTTTCCAGGTGCTGCGCTCAGCCGAGCGCTTTTTCCAGCTCCGGCAAGACCGTGAACAGATCGCCCACGAGGCCAATGTCGGCCACTTCGAAGATCGGCGCTTCGGCGTCCTTGTTGATCGCAACGATGGTGCGTGCGTCCTTGATGCCCGTCAGATGCTGAATCGCACCCGAGATACCGACGGCGACGTACAGCTCCGGCGCGATGATCTTGCCGGTCTGGCCGACCTGAAGATCGTTCGCGGCATAGCCTGCGTCCACCGCGGCACGCGATGCACCCACCGCGGCGCCCAATTTGTCGGCGAGGCTGAAGATGACCTTGAAGTTATCGGCGCTGCCGAGCGCACGACCGCCGGAGACGACGCGCGGTGCAGTCTGCAGATCCGGACGACCGGTCGCAGCCGCCGAACGCGACACGAAGCGAGTGTGGGAGGGCAGCGATGCGGAAACATTCGCGGCTTCGACACTTGCGCTGCCGCCCTGGGGCGCCGCTTGGAAGGATGCAGTTCGGACGGTGGCGACGAGCTTCTTGTCCTGGGGTGCTTCGACGCTCACGATCGCGTTGCCGGCGTACACCGGACGACGGAACTTATAAGCACCTTCCACCGCCATGATGTCGCTCAACTGACCGACACCGAGCAGCGCTGCGACCCGCGGCATCAAATCCTTGCCGAACGTCGTCGAGGGACCGAACACGTGCGTGTAGTTCGCGGCGACCGCGGCCACTTGCGGGGCGAGCACGGCAGCAAGCGGCTCGGCGTTCGCGGCGTTGTTGACCGTGAGCACGGTCTTCACGCCTTGAATCTGCGCCGCTTCAGCGGCGACCGCAGCGCCATCGGCCGCGAAGACGGCGATGTCGATCTGCGCGCCTTCGATCGAGCTTGCGCAGGCCACGCATTTGGCGGTCGAGGGATTGAGCTTGCCGCCGGCGTGCTCGGCGACGATGAGAATCTTGGCGGTCATTACACGAGCCCCTTCTGCTTCAGGGCGGCGACCAGCTCACCCACGTCTTTCACCATGATGCCCTTGGAACGGGCCGCGGGCGGCTCGTACTTGGTGGTCTTGAACTGCGCCGCCGTCTCGACACCGAGCGAGTCGATGGCGAGGGTTTCGAGCGGCTTCTTCTTCGCCTTCATGATGTCCGGCAGCTTCACGTAGCGTGGCTCGTTCAAGCGCAGGTCGGTGGTGAGTACCGCCGGCAGGTCGACTTCGATGGTCTCAAGACCCGCGTCCACTTCGCGCGTGACCTTGGCCTTTTCGCCTTCCAGCTCGACTTTCGAAGCGAACGTGGCCTGCGGGCGATCCCACAGGGCCGCCAGCATCTGGCCGGTCTGGTTGTTGTCGTCGTCAATGCCTTGCTTGCCGAGCAACACGATCTGCGGATTTTCCTTCTCGATGAGCTTCAGGAAAATCTTCGCGGCGGCGAGCGGCTCGACCGCGGTGTCGGTCTGCACGAGGATCGCACGGTCGGCGCCCATGGCGAGGCCGGTGCGCAGCTGTTGCTGGGTGTCGGCGGGGCCGATGCTCACGACCACGACTTCAGTCGCACCACCTTTCTCCTTGATGCGAAGCGCTTCTTCCAGCGCGATCTCATCGAAGGGATTGATGCTCATCTTGACACCGTCGGTCACGACACCCGTGCCGTCGGGTTTGACGCGAACGCGGACGTTGTAGTCCACCACGCGCTTTAAGCCCACTAGGATCTTGCTCAACTTCGGCTCCGATAAATACGGCAAAACGACCAGGCTGCAGGCCGCCGCAGCGGCCGGGCACGCTACTGGAACGCAGCCTACGAGTCAATCAACAAGGCATCGCGTACAGCCATGTTCCGCAGGGGAAAAGTGCCGGATTCGCCGCGGCATTTCGAGAAGTGGAATTGAGTCACCGGTGGCAGCGGTCGACAACGGATAAACTACCGCCCCTTACGAGAACGATTGTCCGACCGTCATGCCAGATGCACTCGCTCCCCGACTGAAATACGGTGTGATCGCCCCGGCGACCAACACCATCGTACAGCCGGAATTCGACGCCATGCGCCCGCGCGGCGTGACCAACCAGATGACCCGCGTGGTCATTCCCGACTCGCCGGTCGGCACCGAGAGCGAGTTCGTCGCCATGATGGGACAGGTCCGCAGCAACATCGAGGCGGCGCTGGACGCAGTCATGGCGTGTTCGCCTTCGGCCGTCGTGTGCGGCATGAACGCCGAGACCTTCTGGGAAGGCGTCATGGACGCCAACGCCGTTCAAGCGCATCTGGAGGCGCGCGCCGGGGTGAAGGTGATCCTGGGGGCGCAGGCCTGTCTGGCGGCCATACAGCGTTATGGCGGAATCCGACGGATCAGCGTGATCACGCCGTACATGCCTTCTGGCGATGCCCAGGTGCGCCGTGCATTCACCGACAGCGGCTTCGAGGTCGTGAACCTGCTGGGCCTGAAGAGCAACAGCCCGCTGCTCATGGCCCACGAGTCCCCGGAACGTCTGCGCCGGGCGGTTCGCGAGGTCGACGACAGCAGCGTCGAGCTGATCCTTCAGGTGGGCACGAACCTGGCGTTCGCCGCGATCGCCGCCGAAGCCGAGCGCTGGCTCGATAAGCCGGTGCTGGCCGTGAACACGTGCACCTACTGGCACGCACTGCGCAGCACGGGCATCGAGGACAAGATCGAGGGGTTCGGATCGCTCCTGACGGAGCACTAGAAGTGACTAATGACTGGTGACTAATGACTGGTCAGAGGAGTCGAGGGCCTGGAACTGTGCGGGTTTCGGAGCCTTGAACCTGTACCCACTTCGGCGACGGTATTCTGTTATCTTCCGGCCCCAGTCATTAGTCACCAGTCATTAGTCACTTCAAATTCTTTATGCGCACCATCCGCCCCAGTGCCGGCCTCGCCAACGTGAAATATGAAATTCGCGGCGACCTGGCACGGCGCGCCCACGAAATGGAGCGGCGGGGCTACGACATCATCCCGCTGAACATCGGCAACCCGGGTGTGTTCGGGTTTCGCACGCCGGAGACCATGCGGCTGGCGATGATCGAGAACCTCAAGGCGAGCGAAGCCTACTGCCATCAGAAGGGCATCTTCCCGGCCCGCGAAGCGGTCGTCATGCAGCAGCAAAGCCGTGGCGTGCGTGGCGTGACCGCCGATGAAGTGTTCATGGGCAACGGCGTGAGCGAGCTGATCGATCTGGTGCTGCGTGCCTTGCTGTCCACCGACGATGAAGTGCTCGTGCCGATGCCGAACTATCCGTTGTGGACGGCGGCGGTGAATCTGAATCGGGGTCGGGCGGTGCACTATCCGTGTCATGCGGAGAACGGTTTCGAGCCGGATCCGCAAGAGATCGAAGCGCTCATCACCAGCCGCACGCGCGCCATCGTCGTGATCAATCCAAACAATCCGACCGGCGCCGTGTACTCGCGTGAGACGCTCGAAGCGATCGCGCGCATCGCCGAGCGCCATCATCTGGTCGTCTTCTGCGACGAGATCTATGACCAGATCCTGTATGACGACGCCAAGTTCGTGCCGATGGCGACACTGGTGCAGAACACGCTGTGTGCCACCATGTCGGGCCTGTCGAAGGTGTATCGCGCCTGCGGCTATCGCGTCGGCTGGGTATCGTTCTCCGGCGATGTTGAATCGGCCCGCGAATATCTAAGCGCGCTCGATAAGCTTTCGTCGCTGCGTTTGTGCAGCAACGTGCCAGGGCAGTGGGCCGTGCAGACCGCGCTCGGCGGCTATCAGAGCATCCTGGAGCTGACGCGCCCGGGCGGTCGGTTGTTCGAATCGCGCCAGGCCATTCTCGATGGCGTCGCGAAGAGCAAATATCTGCAGGTGCATGCACCGCGGGGTGCGATCTACGCGTTCATCGGCATCAAGGACGGGGTATTGCCGAACTTCGACGATCAGCGCTTCGCGATGGATCTGCTCGAACACAAGCATGTGCTGCTGGCGCCCGGCACCAGCTTCAACACGCCCTACAAGACCCACTTCCGTATCACCAATCTGCCGCGGCCCGAAGTGCTGGCCGACGTGTTCCGCCGCATGGAGGAGCTGTTCGACAGCTACGCCGATGGGGCGGAGCCGGTATCGCGCGCAGCGCCGGAATTGAAGGTCATCCGCAAGAGTTAAGGTGAGTTGCGGCTCCATTCGCTTCTAGACCAGGGCGTCACCGTCCTCACCGCGAGCCGCAGGCTCGCGCATGCTCTGCGCCTGGGTTACGCCCAGCATGCTCAGAGTCTGGGGCAACGCGTCTGGCGCACTCCTCGTGTGCTGCCCTGGTCCACCTGGCTCGCCCAGCAATGGCTCGAAGCGCGGGCGATCGGCACGCATGCTCATCACGCACGCTTGCTGACGAACGCGCATGCTCGCATCCTTTGGGACAGCCTCGTCAATGACAGCGAGTGGGGCGAAGGCCTGCTCAATCCTTCCAACGCTGCCCGACTCGCCGCACGCAGCTGGCGACGGATGCAGGAATATCTGATCCCGCTCGCCGCGCTGAACGAGAGCGATAGTTCCGAAGGTCGCGCTCTGCACGCCTGGGGCACCGAGTTCCTGCATCGCTGCGAGAAGCTGCAAGCCATCGATGAAACACGCCTGGCGCATTGGGCCCACGATGCGAACTTCGTGCCCGAGGAAACATTGGCGCTCGCGGGTTTCGATAGCCTGCCACCGTCGATCGCTCGTCTGATCGAGCGGTGGCGGGCGCAAGGCAAGATCATCGAGATCGAAGCCGAAGAACAAACATCTTCCTCGGTCGTGGTCGTCACGGCACGCGATGCCGATGATGAGCTCGAACTGGCGGCGCGTTGGGCACGTGCGCAGATCGCAACCGGCAAGAGCACCGTGGGCGTCGTCGTCGCCGATCTGCAGTCCCGTCGCGCCGAAGTGCAGCGAGTTTTCGAAGATGTGTTCGCGCCGGGGCAACGAAACATTCAGGCGGAGTCGGCGAAGATTCCGGTCGTGATCGCGGCGCCTGCGCCGCTTGCTTCCTATCCGATCGTGGACGCGGCGCTGCTGGTATTGCAGTTCGCGTTGCATGATCGCCCGGCGACCCATGCGGGCCGCTTGTTACGTTCACCTTTCATCGCCGGTAGCGAGGCGGAGTGCGATCGTCGCGCCATGGCGGATTTTCGCCTCCGTGAAGACCAGCGCGATCGTTGGGATTGGTTCGAGCTCGAACGCTGGGCGAGCGCGAACGGCTGCGATCAACTGGCTGCGGCGGCGCGTGCCATCGGGGCTGAGATCCGCGGGAACACGTCATCGACGAGCCCGAGCGCCTGGGCTGAGCGTTTTCACACATGGCTGCGGGTCGGGGGTTGGCCTGGCGAGCGCTCGCTCAGCAGCGTCGAACATCAGACGGTGCTCAAATTTCATGCGGCGCTCGCAGAGTTCGGCACGCTGGATGCGGTCACCGCACCGCTGTCTGCAGCTGCGGCGTTGTCTCGTTTGCAGGAGCTTCTGCGCGATACGCCCTTTGAGCCGGAGACGCAGGCCACGTCGATCACCGTCATCGATCCGGCCACCGTGGCCGGCATGACGTTCGATGCGACCTGGGTTCTCGGCCTCGATGCGGCGCGCCTGCCCGAACCGGTCAACCCGGATCCCTTGCTGCCAGTGGCTTTGCAACGAGCCGCGAAGATTCCTGAAGCGACGGCCGAAGGCGTCATGCAGCTCTCGCGAGCGAGATTGGCGCGCTGGACCCGCAGCGCCGCTCATGTGGTCCTGAGCTGGCCGCGGCAGGAGGGTGAGGCCGAGTTGCAGCCGAGTCCGATGCTGTCCTCGTGGCCCTCGATCAAGGGCAGTGATCTTGCGATCGCCTCGGTGCGTCCGCTGCGGCGAACGCTGTTCGATCAGCGTCCGTTGCTCGAACAGATGCGCGATGAGATCGCCCCCCGACTCACCGTGAAAACGGCGCGAGGCGGTGCGATGACGCTCGAGCTGCAGTCGCGTTGTCCGTTCCGGGCGCAGGCGCAGATCCGCCTGGGCGCCGAAGACATGCCGACGGTGAGCATCGGTGTCGAGCCGATCGATCGCGGCATCATCCTGCATCGGGTGCTCGCGGAGATCTGGCGCTCGCTGCGAAGCCACGCAGGGCTGCTCGCGATCGACGAAGAAACATTGGCCGAGCGCGTTCGAGCAAGTGCCGAGCGCCACACGATGCAGGCCCTGCAGCCGACGGTGCGCTATCGGCAGCGCCTCGCGGCGCTGGAGGCGAGCAACGTCACGAAGCAGGTGTTGCAGTTGCTGGCGGTGGAGAAGCAGCGACCTGGGTTTGCCTTGAGTCTGACCGAGGAGTCCGAGCCCTATGACATCGGCGGGTTGTCCATCACCTTGCAGCCCGATCGCATCGATGAGCTCGCGCACGGCGGTCAGCTGCTGATCGATTACAAACTCGGCGATTCGCACTCGCCGCGGCAATGGCTGGATACGCGGCCGGGTCGGCCCTTGCGACCGCAGCTGCCGCTGTATGGATTGGCGCACGGTGAGTCGCTTCGTGGGCTCGCGTATGTGGTGTTGGCAGCCGGTGCGGTCGAGTATCGGGGCTGGAGCGATGGCGCGTACATCGGTGAAGGGGTCGCCACCTATCCAGGACACGTGCGACTCAAGCCCGAGCATCCGCCCGACTGGCCCTCGCTGGTCGCCCATTGGCGAAAGTCGCTGACGCAGCTTGCAGAGAATTTCGTCGCAGGTCAGGCGGCGGTGGATCCGTTGCTGCCGCAGGAATGCACTTACTGTCACTTGAGCGCGTTCTGCCGGATCGGTGAGCAGAGCCGCGAGGACGAAGCGGAGCATCACGATGAGTAGTGACGCTGCTGCCCGCAAGCGCGCGCTCGATCCGACGCGTTCGTTCATCGTTCAGGCGCCGGCGGGCTCGGGCAAGACCGAGCTGCTCACGCAGCGTTATCTGCGCTTGCTCGCGACCGTCGAACATCCGGAGCAGATTCTTGCGATCACGTTCACTCGCAAGGCCGCTGCCGAAATGCGCAATCGCATTCTGCTGTCCATCGAGGCGGCCGCCGGTCCGCAGCCCGAGTCGGCGCACAAGCTTGCGACCTGGGAACTTGCGCGAGCTGTGCGAGCGGCCGATCTCGAGCGCAACTGGAAGCTCGCCGAGCATCCGTCCCGGCTGCGCATTCAAACCATCGATGCATTGAACTCGACGCTGGCTCGCCGCCTGCCCATTCTTGCCGGCACAGGCTCCGCGCTGGAGCCCGCCGAAGATCCATGGCCGTTGTATGAAACCGCGGCGCGACGGCTGATCGAGCGGTTGGGCGAAGGCTCTGCGGTCGCAGAGCACCTGGAATCGTTGATCGTGCATCTGGGCAATCGCACCGATCTGCTCGCGGATCTGTTGTGCGAGCTGCTCGCCAAGCGCGATCAATGGCTGCACCAGATCGTCAGCGCCGGAGCGCACGACAACCTGCGCGAGGTGCTCGAACAAACATTGCAGAACGTGATCAAGCGTCATCTCACGACGCTGTGCGGGCTGCTGGACGATGTGCGCCGTCGCGAGTATTGGGACCTTGCGGTGTTTGCCGCATCCAATCTGCGCGATGCCACTGGAGTGAACGCGGAGAAGCGCCTGCTGCTCGATGCGTGCTCGAATGCCAACGCATGCCCGAATGCACAGAGTGAGACCATCGATGCCTGGCTGGCGCTTGCGAGCGTGTTTCTGAAGCGCGATGGCTCGCCGTATCAGACGGTCACGAAGAAGAGCGGCTTCCCGACGACACACCCGCAGCAGAAGGAGCAGATGCTCGGTGCGCTCGCGGAGCTCGCCCAGGATTCGGCGCTGATCGCGCAGCTCGGTGCGCTTCGCAATCTGCCACGGCCGACGTATTCAACGGAACAATGGGCGATTCTGGAAGCGTTGCTCGCCGTGCTGCCCGTCGCCGTGGCGGAACTGCAGATCGTGTTCCAGTCGCAAGGGCAGGCCGATTACATCGAAGCGGCGTTGCGAGCGCTGCAGGCGCTCGGGTCGAGCGAGGAGCCCACCGATCTTGCGCTGGCCTTCGACTATCGCTTGCAGCATCTGCTGGTCGATGAGTTTCAGGACACCTCGTTCGGACAGCTCGATCTGCTTGAGCGGCTGACCGGCGGTTGGGCGGAAGGCGATGGACGCACGTTGTTTTGCGTCGGCGATCCGATGCAATCCATCTATCGCTTCCGTCAGGCCGAGGTGGGTCTGTTCCTGCAGTTGCAGCGACAGGGCCTGCGCAATGTTCGACTCGAGCCGTTGCAGCTCACCTCCAATTTCCGCTCGACGCGTCCCATCATCGAGTGGGTGAACCGCGTGTTCCCGGGCGTGCTGTCGCCGATCGATGATCCCGAAGCAGGCGCCGTGCGCTACAGCCCGAGCGTCGCGGCGCTTCCGAGCACTCGTGGCGGTGTGAAGGTTCATCCCTCGTTCGACAAGGATGAGCTGGCCGAGGCTCGCCAGGTTGTCACACTGGTGCGCAAGAGCCTCGCTGAAGATCCGGACACGACGGTCGCCGTGCTCGTGACGGCCCGTTCGCACGTTGGCCTGATCGCTACTCAGTTGCATGCGGCGGGCATCGAGTTTCAGGCGATCGAAATCGAGGCGCTGCTCGATCGGCCGGTCGTGCAGGATCTGACTGCATTGACGCGGGCTCTATTGCACCTTGCGGACAGAACCTCCTGGCTCGCCGTGTTGCGGGCCCCGTGGTGCGGGCTCACGTTGAACGACCTGCATGCGATCATTGGTAACAATCGTGCATCGACGGTCAACGAGTTGTTGACCCGGGCGCTGGAGTCGAGCGATGCGCTGAGTAACGACGGCCGCGAGCGCGCGACTCGTGTGCATTCTATTCTGCAGGCAGCGCTCGCTCAGCGCGGACGTCTGTCGCTACGCGATTGGGTGGAGCGCACGTGGAATGCGTTAGGCGGCCCGGCGACGTTGCATCGACCGCAAGATCTCGACGATGCCGATGCGTATCTGCGTCGACTCGATGCGATCGAGGTTGCTGGCGATCTCGACGATCCTGCGCGCTTGGAAGAGCAACTGGATCGCCTGTTTGCTCGCCCGCGGCCGGAGAACCGCGCCCGGGTGGAAGTGATGACGATCCACAAGTCCAAGGGCCTGGAATATGACGTCGTCATCCTCCCGGCGTTGGATCGGCTGTTACGCGGCGAGAGTCGCGAGCTCATGCGCTGGACGCGTATCCCTGGCCGCGAAGGCGGCATCGTCTTCGCGCCCATCAAGGCCGCAGGCGCCGATTCGGATCCAATGTATCGTTGGATCGAAACGCTCGAACGAGAGCGCAGTGCTCGCGAACGTGGCCGACTGCTGTACGTGGCCGCCACTCGTGCCAAGCGCGTCTTGCATTTGCTCGGCCGGGTGCGCGTCAAGGAGACGGAGGAGGGCGCGGAACTGCGCGAGCCACTGAATGGCTCCATGCTTCGTTTGCTGTGGCCGGAAGTGAGATCTCACTTCGAGTCGGGCGTGCAGACCAAGCCGCAACAGGATCTCTTTGCGACCGCACCGACGCCGTCTCTTCGCGTCCGTCGTTTGCCTCTGCAATGGCAGCCTCCGGTCGCCGATGCGTCGTTGACGGCGAAGCCCGTGAACGTCACCGATCTTGGGACACCCATCGAATTCGACTGGGCCTCCCAGACCGCGCGTCACATCGGCACGCTCGTGCACCGTGAACTTGACCGTCTTGTCCGCGGCGGCGTCGACTGCATGACGTCCTCGCCGAATCGCGCGCGCCTGTGCGCGGAGCTTGCCGAGTTGGGCGTGCCTCCCGATCGCTGTGACGCAGCCGCCGATCGTGTCATCGCCGCGATGGGCCAGACCCTGGCCGACGAGCGTGGCCGCTGGCTGCTGGGGCTGTCATCGTCCTTGAGCGAGGCGGAATCCGAGCTGGCGTTGAGCGGCGTGTTCGAAGGGGAGATCGTCTCCGGCGTGATCGACCGGACGTTCGTCGATGAGCACGGCGTGCGCTGGATCGTCGACTTCAAAACCGGCTCCCACGAAGGCGGAGGCCTGGAGCAATTCCTCACCGACGAAGCGCGTCGCTACCGCGATCAGCTGCAGCGGTATGCGCGGCTCATGAAACTGTTTCGGCCGGATCAGCCGGTGCGGGCTGCGCTGTATTTTCCATTGATGAAGCAGTGGCGGGAAGTGCCGGTCGGCTGAGTGCGTATCAAGCTCGAGATCTTGAGATCTGGACACCCATTGAGATCTGGACAACCCGTGGATCTGCCTGCCGTTCCGCGGTGCGAATCGTAGGTAGAGCCATAGTCGAGGATGATCGGGATGTGATGGCGTCGGAACTAACTCGAACCGTCATCTATTTCGGGTGGGTGTCCAGGTTCACGGGTAGAGATCTGGACATCCATGGATCTCTTGCCGTTGCGGGTGCGAGTCGTGGTCAAGACAGAGCGATAGGCGACGGTGATGGATATGTGATGTGTCGGACGAATTCGCATCCGTCATCTGGCTCTGGTGGGTGTCCAGGTTCAGGCTCGACCTGTGACTTTGCTCGATGTCACCTGTTGATTGGTGACTGCACTTGGTCGCAGTACTACTGCCTGAAGTTCGCTTTCAGGCATGTCTTTTCGGGCAGCCCAAAGAACAGGGCATCCGAGAATTGGATCATTCCCGGCACGGCGTGACCGAAGGAGTTGCAAGCGGCACGTCCAGCCGCGCGACGTGCAGTATGGAACGACTATGCCTGTTGTAACTTTCGTGCTACCTGCAGACCTCGCACCCAGGATTGCCCCAACCTTCTGGCGTGCGACTGCAGACGCTCGAGCCGACCTATGGCGCGCCCGAACCGATTACCGTTCGGCCGCATCACTTGAAGCCAAGCCTCCGGCTCGATTCGCACTCGAGTGAGCATCGGTGGCAGCTTCATAGCTCCAGGGTTGTCCGCACGGTGACGTCCTGTCCAATCCAGCAGCTCCAAGTAATCGAGGAACTTCATCGGAATGCTCGGCTGGCGTGAATCGGCTGATTCGCTGAAGCCAAGGAGTGGCGGTGATGCGTGGCCATGCAAATGACCTTTGATCAATCGCCTATTCTGCGGTCGCACCGCCGACTCCCGCCCGAATCGTTGCAAGCGTGCGTAGATCGAAGTGAACAGTGATTCCTCGGGCACCGCCGCGATACCGGCACGCACGGGGTTGAGGTCGACATATGCCATGGCTGTCAGCAAGCCTGACTCATCGAGCAGCGCCTGCGATTTGAATCGACCCTCCCAGAAGCGACCGGTACATCCATCCTCGGCGTTGGCTCGCCTGGCCAGATGTTCGTTCAAACAACGCATATACCAGCTGACATCGATCAGTCGCAGACGCCAGCATTCGATCAGCTTTTCGGCCGCGAATCGTTCGGCCGTGTTGACGCGGCCATCCTGCCAACGCTGGATCAATGGTGGGGTGCTAAAGAGCTGACTCCATCTCGTCGCGACTTCGGCATGAGTCAGGCGCGCCATCCGCTGCCGATCCACTCGCACTACCAGATGATAGTGATTGCTCATGATGGCGTACGCGCACAGGTCGATCGAGAAGATCTCAGCGAGCTGATGCAGCCGCTGCAGAACCCAGGCTTTGCGATGTGAGTAGTCTTTGGCCGCGTAGTCATCGTATCCCCAGAGCCAGGCACGACGCACGCAGCGGGCAACGACGTGGTAGTACGGCGTGTCCTCAAGACAGATGAGGGACTTGCGTGGATAGGCCATGAACGCATGGTGGCGGCGGAATCCACGCCGGTGACGATGATTTATCGGGCGATTCGCCAGGAATTCAGCGAACAAGGTCCAGTAGGGTGTGTTGGGTGTCCGGAAGGAGAACACGGAAGGAGATCAGCAAGGAAGTCGATCGGTTTAGATTTCTCGGCGCGTAGACAGCCGCGGCCGTGGCGCTTCAGAGCGCAACTTCGGGAAGCTGGCTGACGAATTCGTCGAGACTGTGGCGGCCATCCGACCGTCCTTGGTATAGCTGTGGCTTCCCGGGCACGCCAAGCGCGGCGAGTTCGACCTGGGACGAATCGACCATGGCGCGAAGGACGGCGCGCTCGACAGGAAAATAGATAGGCGTTGACCCGTAGATCGGTAACAGCGCCGGTTCGCCGATACCCAGCTCGACCGCGCTGCCCGTGTATCGAGTAAGCACCACAGGTCGATCCTCGATGCGGATCTCCACTTCCTCGAAGGAGCTTTCCAAGGCGGCTTGCTGTTGAGGCGTGAATTCGCCGGGCATGCGAGGGATGATCGCGAGGTACAAGCGCCGGTTGCCCATGCGATTGACCTCGATGGCCGTCAGATGCGCGAACTTCCGGGCGAGGACTCGGCGAGACGAGCTGGTTTGTGCGACCAGGACGAGCGGCTCGCGCTGCGCCGTAATGGTGGCAACCGAGACCGGATCGAGCCAGGAGGTTACCGTGGGCTGCGCCATACAACCCGCGAGCACTACCAGGAGCAACAGCACTGAAGATTTCATGAATTAGAGGTGCACATCGCCAAGCGTCGACCGTAGTAGATCGGGCCTCTGGCTCGCCTGGATTCACGCATCCCGGACACCCATCTGAATATCACGCATCCCGGACACCCATCCCACGTCGCTTATCATGGACAACCATCTGAAAGCCGTGCGGGCAGACGAATCATCCGGTGCGGAACCAGATCGGTGGGTGTCCAGAACGAAGGAGACCCAGCTCACATTCGGCCGTGACGAACATCGCTTCCAAACCCCGCCGCTGGCTAAACTAGTGGGTGTCCCAATCCAGGTCTGCACCGGCAGGAGCTTTCGTGCACATCATCATTGCCGCGATCACCGCACTCGCTGGCTTGTTCTGGGCGCTCAATGCGCTGCAGCGGTCGGGATTCAGTTTCAGCGCCATCAATCCGTTCCTGGCCTACCGGCGCTGGAAGTGGAGCCGCACCTATGGCGCCCGGCCAATTTATCGTCTGGAGCGGCCCATGGATGTGGCGGCTGTGCTGCTGCTGGGGATCGCCAAGGCCGATGGTGAGATCACTTCGGATCAAAAGCGCGAGTTGCAGAGCCTGTTCCAGCGAGTTCGAGATTTCGCGCGACGAAGCGGCAGACCTGCTGCTGGCGAGCTCACATCTGATTCGCGATGAGATCTACATCGTCGATCATCTCGAGAAGATCCTGGAGCCGAGCGCGGCGAAGTTCGAGCCGATGGCGGTCACGTCCTTGCTGGGGATGATGCGTCGGATCGCGGCGCTGGATGGTTCGATCAACACCGAGCAGCAGAAGTTGATCGACGCGACCGAACGTTACTTTGCGAGCCGACAGAAGGTTGCGGCGGGCAAGTGGAGCTAGCCGCCGCTGACGTTACAGAGTTCCTTCGGTGTTGAACTGACGGCGACCCTGCGCGTCAGGCGGGCCGAGGAATTCCAACGTCTGCACCAGATTGCGCGGCGCATCCGGCCGGGCGGCGATCAGCGCTTCGAGGGCATAGCTGCGATCGGGCTTGAGCCGAAGGGTGCCATTGAGCTGCAGCGGACCATCGCCCGCATCCGAGATCGCGCCCTGCAAAACCTCCGCGCTCGACGCCGCGGGATCGAAGAGGATCCGATAGCTGCCCGCCTTCGATGGATTGCGGGCCGGGCCAGTCAGGTCCATCACCTCCAACGTGCCATTCACCTGCGTCGGCCAGCCATCTTCCAGCGTGAGTTCCTGGAAGCGTCCGTTGAGCATGCCGTTCCAACCGCCGGGGATTGCATTCGGGGGCAGCGCAGAGAGCGGCAGCGACGCGGTCAGCGATTTGAAGTTCATCGCCCCGGTCGGGCCGACACTGAGCTTGGTCTGAGCGAAACCGTCGATGCGCGTGACCTTCAGATCCACATTGGCATGAGCTGTGAGCAGCGGCAGGGCATGCAGTTTCCATTCGACGCCCCCAATGTTTGCGCCCTGGATCTGCAGCACCTGCGCGCGTCCATTCCAGATCGTGCCGGAGACGCCGCCTGCATGGATGCCGGAGGAGCCGAGCCACGACGCCACGATGCGGGCCGGAAACGTGACCACGGCGAAGAGGATGAATGCGCCCACGCCGAGCGCGATCAACGGCCAGAGTCGCTTCATGGTTGTTGTTTGCGGAAGGAGTTATGCGCCGACGCGAGTCAGCACCAGATTGGCGTTGACCAGACCGGGCTTGGCGGTGCGATCGATGGAGGCGGTTTCGACATCCACCGAATGCACCTGCTGCAGCGTGCCCAGGCACACCATCAGTTTGTCGAACTCCGCGCCTTCCAGGCGCACGCGGATGCCACGCTCGCCATTGGGCGTCTGGCCGGTGAGCGATGCGCCGAGGCCGCACTCGCGCGCGGTCCGATCGATCAGCACGACCATCGACTCATTGCTCCGCCCAGGCTGGGTCGGCGCATTGGCGCCGAGCACGGCAACTTCGCCAGCCACGCTGCGCATCCACGCAAGATCGCCTTCCTTCTGCGCGACGCGCTTCGCTTGCGCATTCACCGCGCTGTACAGCGGCGCAAGCGCCAGCACATACACCGCCACCACGAGCACCAGGATGGCGCCGGCGATGATGACGATGCGCTCGCGAGGCTGGAGTGCGTTGAATTTGTCTTTGAGCTGTTGCATCACGCGCCTGCCTTCTGGAACCGCAGCCGCCCCTCGATCTTCTGGTCGCGCGGGTTGGTCGACTTGATCTCGCCCCGCATGCCGCGTTCGCTCGCTACCTGCAGGATGCGATCGAGCGAGGCGGTCTCTTCTTTCGGAGCGAGTACGCGCAGATCCGTGCCGTCTTGCTGGTAGTAGAGTGCTTCGACATCGATGTTCGGCGCCTGCGACATCGCTTCGCTCAGCATGGCGAGCGTGGTGAGCATGCCGCTGGTTGGACCCGTGCCACGCAATTGCCCGAGCACCTGCTCGACCTGACGCCGCGCTTCGAGCGGATCGGGGACAGGGGCGCCGGGCAACGCCTGTTGGAACGTCTCCGTAATCTGCGCATCGAGCTGCCGCTCGACCTTCTGGTAATGCAAGTACTGCCAGCTCTTCACGCCGATGTGCGCGGCGACGAATACGGCAGCGAGAATGGCCGCGTAGCGCCACGGCGCGAACGACAGGTTGAGCTTGGTCTTGGCCGCATACGGACCTTGCAGCAGGTTCACCGCGCCGCTATGGGCGATGCTCGCGGCGAGCAGCGGCAGCGGACCATCGGGCAAGAGTTTCAATTGCAGGCTGGCAGTGAATTCACGCAAGCCTTCGAGCAGCTCGCGCTCGCGTTCGTAGTCTTCTTCAGCGACGTAGATGGTGACGTGCTCGCGCGACTCCTCGCCACTGGCCAGCGCCATCTGCAGTGCTTCGATCAGCGGCTCGACTTCGATCACCGTGCCGGGCTGATTCTCGCGACGTACGTACAGGCGTTTGCCGTCGATGAGCACGGCGACTGCGCCGGTCACCGTCGGCAGCACGCTCGTTTCAGCGTAGATCGTGTCGGTGGACACACCGGCGGCTCGCAGCATGCCGACCCATTCATCCATGCGATCGCGCGCGATGGCAGCGACAGGCGTACCGGGGCGCGAGTCACGCTTGCCGACGGCGAAGTGCATGTCTTCGACGTCCGCGGCCAGTTGTTCTTCGAGCGCGAAGGGCACGACCTGCGCAAGCTTGGCGCCGCCCTTCAGTGGCAGCACCGGCTCGGCCAATAAAACATCGGTGCCAGGCAGCAGCACGATGGTCTTGCGGGAATGGGAGAGCGCGGCGGCATCGCTGAGCGAGCCCCACGAGACATTGCCTCGACGAGCGCCGCTGCTATCGATCACCAACCATTCGGCTTGCGGTGGCGCCGTCTGCGATCCGCCCGCTGAGGCAGCCGCGATGGGATGCAAGCGGACAACAAGGAGTTCCGGCATCAGAGCGTTCCGTAGCTTCTTAGGATGGGACGGACCTGATTGGCGCCGCCGCCTCGATACAACAAACTGTACAGGGTGAACCTTTGAGTGCCAAGGGTGACCCAGATCGTCGCCAGAAAGTAGTCGCTGGTTTCACCGATCATGTTGTCCAGCTCCTCTTTGCGTTCGGGCGACAGGCTCGTTTGAAACTCGGACACGCTGGGGAAGCAGCGCTGCTGGCGCGTCTGCCTGCCGACATCCCGTCCGAGGGTGAATTCTCGATTGTCCCCGATCATCGCATCGAGCAGCTCGGGCGAAGCCGTACACAGGTTGATGGGTTGACCGGGGGGCAGGGCAGTCACGAACGGTGCGAGTCTGCGATAGCGCTCGGCGCCGAAGTCGGGTAGCGCCAGCAATTCGCTCGCACGCGTGATCGGCATGTTCGCGGTGCGATAGGGGGGCGAGAGATTAGTGTAGACCGGATCCTCGGCCCCATCGGGAAAGCCGGCATTGTTGTCGGAGTCGATCCAGTCGGCAATGTAGCCGGCCCACTTCGGCTCGATCTCCAGCAGCGTGAGCAGCCGCTCGAAGCGCTTCACGGCCGGCTCGTTCACCGTGCCCACGCCGGCCTGATCGAACGTCACCAGATCGTTCAGATTGAAGCGGCCCTGCAAATCTTCGAGCTGACCTTCGAATTCACCGCCCACATCTTCGAGCGGAATCGGCGGGATGGGCGTGGCCCACTCCTCGGTGTAGTCATCGGTCTTGCTCGATTGCATCTTGTCCCGGCGCAGCGCATCCGAAGCCCACGCTTCTCCGCCCATCGCGATCTCGAACGACTGATCGAGCGAGAAGGTGTTCACCGTGCGACGTTGATCGAGATAGCCGCGGAAGCCGACTTCTGCGGCAAGAATGGTCGCGAGCGCCACGATGAGTATGGCCATGACGAGCGCAACGCCGCGTTGCTGGCGCCGCCTCATCCGGAGACCTCCACCAGTCGCTTGAGCTCACCCCAATCTTCCAGATCGAGCGTGATCTCGACGGCGATCGGCCGCACCCACGGCGCCTCGGCCGGTGTAAACCCGAGCGGAGGCCACTGCTCGTGCCAGGTGCGATTGGGATCCAGGAAGCGCAATTTCAGACTCTTGACGCGATCGAGCAGCTCCGCGCTTTCGGGCTCGCTGCTCATCGTGCGATCAAGCGCGAGCCAGTAGTCGCGAATCAGCGTGCCGTCCTGCACGCGATACGCCACGCGCTGTAGAGTCGAACGCGACACGCCGGCAGGATTGCTCCAGCCCGAACGGGTGAGCTCGACGAGTTCCGCCGCGCCGCTTTTTTCATCGGCCCGCAGCGCCGGCACCAGGCCATCGCCCAAGGGCTGGCGCACCGGACGGGGCTCGAGCGATGTGAAGTCCAGATTCAAACGTTGCATGGTCGCTTGAACGGCGCGCGTGCGCGCGGCGCCGGCATCGACGATGTCACTTTGTTTGACGAGCTCGTTGTAGCCGCCCATGGCGATCGCGCTGACGATGGCGAAGATGAAGATCGCGATCAGCACTTCCACCAAGGTGAAACCTGACTCGCGGCCGCGAGCGGTTGCCGCCGATCCGAGCACGCGATGCACGTTCAGCGTGTTCATGAGCTCGGCTCCTCGGTCGGCTGCGGCGGATCGGGATCCGAGGGCACCGGCTCACCGGGCTCGAGCTGCGGCGGCTGCTCGGGCTCGGCATCGCGACGACGCTCGCCGGGTCGGCGTCGGCCGCCGCCTTGTTGTTGCGAGCCTTTCCAGGAGATCTGCGTGACGCCCGGCGGCGCGATGGCGGTGCCGTAAAAACCGGTGACATAGGCGAGCGAGCTTTTCTCCGGCCCCTCCGACGGACGCACGCTCACTTCGATTCGGCGGATCGACTCGATGGGTGTCTGTTTCACCTCCATGGTCCAGCGCCAGTTGCGGCCGGCCATCTCTACTTCATCGGAAGATTTGTCGATGGGCGGTGCGCTCGGCTCCAGGCGCACCTTGGTGAGCTGATTCATCGCGATCCAGTGCGCGATGGTTTTCTCACGGATGTATGAGGTGTTGTTCGCGGTCTGACTCACGGTCTGGATGACGGCAAGCATGCCCAGGCCCACGACGATCAGTGCGACCAGCACTTCGATCAGCGTGAAGCCCGCCGTGCGTGCATGCGTGCGATGGCAGAGATCAGCGCGCACTGGACACCCGCGTCGGCTGCTTCTTGTCTTCCTTCGGAGGCTTGGTCTCCAGCAGCGCGCCCCATTGATTGCGATCATCGCGGATCTCGACGCGCAGGTTGTTGTCGGCGAGGGCGGTCACGCGCCACAACGCCGGCTGGCCTTCACGCTCGATCTCCAGTTCGAAGGGGCTGACATCGCCGCTGGAGAGCACCATGATGTGCGGCGGGTTTCTCTTGTTCTCGTCCTTATCGCCCCGCTGCGGCAGGTTGGGCTTGAGCACGACCTCGCGCGATTCCAGTCGCAGCCGGAAGCGCAGGCCCTCTGGCAGTTCTCGCTGCGCGAACAATTCATCGCCCTCGATGGGTTGCCACTCGTCCTTGCGGGGATCGAAGCGCAGATATTCGTAGGCGGTGCTCGAGATGAAGATGCCGAGGTCCTCGACCTGCATCTCGCCTTCTTCGCGCGCCTGTTGCAGCACTGTCCAGAAGCGGCGTGATTCATCCTCGGACTGACGGTCGCGGCCGAGCACACCGAAAGAAAGCACGGCGAGCGACACCATGATGCCCACCACGACCAGCACCACGAGCAACTCCAGCAGCGTGAAGCCGTGCGGAGGCGTGCATCGAGGCGCGGTGCGGGTGTGGATAATATGAGCTCTACCGTGGTGCGTAAGGCGCCGGATCATAACAAAGCAGATCGTACCAATGAGTGACGGCTTGTCCCGGCCCGCCCTGTCGTTTTCGCAGCGGCTGCTGCGGTGGATGTCCAAAGCAAAGCGGTGGGTGTCCACAGGACAGGGGGTTGGACTGCTCTGGCTGGGGCTGGTTCTGTTGTCGCTCTCCGGCGATAGCGGGCGGTTGTGGCTGCGCTATGAGCGGGCGCTGGTGCTGCAGGGAGAATACTGGCGCCTGCTCACGGCGCATCTGGTGCATCTGGACACCCACCACCTGCTGCTGAACGCAGCGGGCGTTGCGCTGATCGCCGTGCTGTTCAAGGACGATTACTCCTGGCGTGGCTGGCTGCTGATTGCGCTGTTCAGCATCCTGGCCATCGATGTCGCATTTGTGTTCTGGGAGCCACAGATTCTCTGGTACGTCGGTCTGTCGGGGGTTCTGCATGGCGCGCTGGCGGCCGGGGTGGTGTCGTGGTGGCAATACCAGCAAAAGCGGCTTTCGCTAGGGCTGAGCCTGCTTCTTGTCGGGAAATTGGTCTGGGAATACCGGTACGGGCCGACGCTTGCGACGGGCGACCTGCCGGTCGTTGTGGAGGCGCATCGGTACGGCGCGCTGGGCGGGCTCGCGGCCGGGCTCATCCTGTGGTTGCAGGCCCACAGGCAAGTGGCCGTAAAGTCAAGGATCTAGCCACCCGGAAGCGGATCGTTATAATCGCGCGCCGCATGAGGTTGCTCATGCACGGTCTAGGCCCCAAAAGGGGGCCGCAGGACCTACAGGAGTTCAATGAGTTTTGCCTTTGTATTCCCCGGGCAGGGGTCGCAGTCGGTTGGCATGCTGGCCGAGCTTGCGAGTGCCGAACCGCTGGTACAGGAGACCTTCGCCGAAGCGTCCTCCGTGCTCGGCTACGATCTGTGGCAGCTGTGCCAGCAGGGCCCCGAGGATCAACTCGGCGCCACCGAGCGCACACAGCCGGCCATGCTCACGGCGGGCGTTGCAACCTGGCGCGTGTGGCGCAAGCACGGCGGTGCGTTGCCTGCCGCGATGGCCGGTCACAGCCTCGGCGAGTATTCGGCGCTGGTCTGCTCCGGCGCCCTGGATTTCAAGACCGCGGTCGCCCTGGTGCAGTTTCGGGGCCGGGCCATGCAGGAAGCCGTGCCGGCCGGGCAGGGCGCGATGGCGGCCATTCTTGGCGTCGAAGATGCCGAGGTGGAAGCCGCCTGTGCCGAAGCCACGCGTAGTGGCGCGGCGGGTGAGATCGTTCAGGCCGCCAACTTCAATTCTCCCGGGCAGGTCGTCATTGCCGGCAGTGCCGTCGCCGTCGATCGCGCCATCGAGTTGCTGAAAGCCAAAGGCGCCAAGCGCGCCATGAAGCTGCCCGTCAGCGTGCCTTCGCATACTGCGTTGATGCAGCCGGCGGCCGATCGGATGGCGGAGAAGTTGCAGAGCGTGTCGTTCGCACAGCCCGAAGTGCGCGACATCTATACGGTCGATGTGAAGACACACCAGAGCCCGGACAGCATTCGCGAGGCCCTGGTGCAACAGCTGGTGAAGCCGGTGCGCTGGACCGAAACCGTGCGAGCCATTCTCGGCGGTGGCGCCCGGTTGCTCATCGAGTGCGGGCCCAAGGGCGTGCTGACCGGTCTCAACCGGCGCATCGAAAAGAACAAGGACATCGCAATGCTCTCGATCGACAATCCGGAGAGCTTGCAACAGGCGCTCGCGGCCTGCCGGAGTCAGTCATGAGCGAGCAAGTGCTATCCCAGGACATCGCGCTGGTCACCGGCGCCTCGCGAGGCATCGGCCGCGCGATCGCGGAGCAGCTGGCCCGTAATGGTGCAACTGTCATCGGCACGGCCACCTCCGAGGCGGGCGCTCAGGGCATCAGCGAGTGGCTTGCTGCCGGTAACTACAAAGGCCGCGGCATCGTGCTGAACGTCGCCGATGCGGCCTCCAGCGAGAGCGCTCTGAAAGACATCGAAGGCAAGGAAGGCGCGCTCACCATCCTGGTGAACAATGCAGGAATTACCCGAGATAACCTGCTCCTGCGCATGAAGCAGGAGGAGTGGGACGAGATCATGAACACCAATCTCGCCTCGGTATTCCGGCTCTCCAAAGCGGTCCTGCGCGGCATGATGAAGGCCCGTCGGGGACGCATCATCAACATCGCCTCGGTGGTCGGCGTGATGGGCAATGCCGGGCAGACCAATTACGCCGCGGCCAAGGCCGGTATCATCGGTTTCTCCAAGTCTCTGGCTCGCGAGGTCGGCTCGCGCGGTATCACGGTGAACGTCGTGGCGCCGGGCTTCATCGCGACCGACATGACCGCCAAGCTGCCGGCCGAGCAACAACAGCAGCTGAGCGCACAAGTTGCGCTGGGACGACTGGGTTCTGTCGAGGATATTGCCCATGCTGTGGCGTTTCTTGCGTCGCCACAGGCCGGCTATATCACCGGTGAAACGCTGCACGTCAACGGCGGCATGTACATGGTCTGATAGCGACCAAGTCAGCCCAAAGTAGTCAAAGATTCGTAAATGTTGGCCCCATCGGGCTTCTAACTTAGAATACGCCCCCCGTGCGGCCCCACCCATGAACAAAAAGGGTCGGTCTCGAGCGAAGGGTTTAAGCACCTCATAGAGGACTCGTACACAAATGAGCAGTATTGAACAGCAGGTCAAAGCCATCGTCGCCGAACAACTGGGGGTGAAAGAGGAAGAAGTCACCAACGACGCTTCCTTCGTCGACGACCTGGGCGCCGACTCGCTCGACACCGTCGAGCTGGTGATGGCGCTGGAAGAGGAATTCGAGACCGAGATCCCGGACGAGGACGCGGAGAAGATCACGACCGTGCAGCAGGCGATCGATTACATCACCGAGCGCCGCAATCAGGCCTGATCGGCCTCGCGCGCGAGCTGCCGGCGCCTCACGTCGTCAACTCGCCCAGCGCCATGTCTGAAGCATCAAGGAAGGCCGCACTCATTCACGGTCTTCCGCCAATCGCCCTCCATGTCCTCTCCACGTTTTCCGAAGTCACGCTTGTGAGGTAATCGTTTGTCCAAGCGACGCGTCGTCATCACTGGTCTGGGCATCGTTTCTCCCGTCGGTAGCAACATCGATTCGGCGTGGCGCAACGTGCTCGAAGGTAAGAGCGGCATCGGTCCGATCACCCGTTTCGATGCGAGCGCATTTCCCGTGCGCTTTCATGGCGGCGTGGCGGATTTCGATGCTGAAAAGTATTTGCCGGCCAAGCGCCTGCGGAACATGGATCCGTTCATGCACTACGGCTATGCCGCTGCAGCCGACGCCATCAAGGACGCCGGCCTGCAGATCACGCCGGAGAACGATCAGCGCATCGGCGTGGCCATGGGCGCCGGCATCGGTGGCCTCGATACCATCGAGGAGAACCACACCAAGTGGATCGAAACCAAGAGCCCGAAGCGCATCTCGCCGTTCTTCGTGCCCGGCAGCATCATCAACATGATCTCCGGACACGTCTCCATCGATTTCAAACTCAAGGGTCCGAATATCGCGACCGTCACTGCGTGCACGACATCGACGCATTCGATCGGTCTGGCGATGCGACTGATCCAGTACGGCGACGCCGATGTCATGATCGCCGGCGCCGGTGAAATGGCGACCACGCCGCTCGGACTCGGCAGCTTCTGCCAGGCGCGCGCGTTGTCGACACGCAATGACGATCCGCAGGCGGCAAGCCGCCCGTGGGACAAAGATCGCGACGGCTTCGTGCTCTCCGATGGCGCCGGCTCCGTGGTGCTCGAAGAGTACGAGCATGCGAAGAAGCGCGGCGCTCGCATCTATGCAGAGCTCGTCGGCTTCGGCATGAGCGGCGATGCGCATCACATGACCGCGCCGCCCGAAGACGGCGAAGGTGCGCGTCTTGCCATGGCGAATGCGTTGAAGGACGCGCAGCTCAACCCGAGCGACGTGCAGTACATCAACGCGCATGCGACTTCGACCGAACTCGGCGATCTCGCCGAAACGTTTGCGATGAAGCGCGCTTTCGGCGATCACGCCAAGAAGCTTGCGGTCAGCTCCACCAAGTCGATGACCGGCCACTTGCTCGGTGCCGCCGGTGCCGTCGAGGCGATCTTCTCGATTCTGGCGATTCGCGATCAGGTGGCCCCGCCGACCATCAATCTCGACAACCCCGGCGAGGGTTGCGATCTGGATTACGTGCCGAAAGTCGCGCGCAAGATGCCCATCGAGGTGGCCCTGTCGAATTCGTTCGGCTTCGGCGGTACCAACGGCAGCTTGATCTTCAAAAAGCTCGACTGATCCGCCAGGGATCTCATGAGCGGCCCGGCGTCGCCCAAGTCCCTGTCGACCGATCGAGCGCCCTTGATCCAACCCATCAGCGCCGATATCTCGGCGCTGTTGGCGTTGCATGCCGCCTACACCGACCGCTATCCGGCGCTCTTCGAAAGCGCTGCGGCCGGCAATGCCCGCACTCGCTACGACATTCTGTTCGCGTATCCGCAGGGGCGGCTGTCGCTGCTGCGTGATGGCACGCTGAGCGGGCGGACAGGGGGGGTCGATAACAAGTTTCTGCCAGCACTCGATCGTTGGTGGCAGGCCGAGCGCGTTCGCGCCCATGTCGACTACGAACTGCCCTTCAGCGGCGGCTGGCTGCTCTATCTCGGCTATGAGCTTGCCGGAGAGATTGAGCCGCGATTGCGGCTTGCATTGCCGGGTGCTGGTCCGATCGCTTCGGCGATTCGCGTTCCCGCCGCCATCATTCACGAGCGCAATAGCGGCCGATCGTGGCTCGTTGCCGAGCCCGGTTTCGAAGCGCTGCTCGCACGCATGGCCAACGATCTTGCTCACGTTCCAGCGCTCAGCGCACCCAACGCGCCGCTGGTAGCGGGCGGCGTCATCGAAGATGCGCCGGAGAGATTCTTGGGGAGCGTCGAGCGCGCGTTGGACTACATCGCCGCGGGCGAGATCTATCAGGCGAATCTTTCGCGCAGTTGGCAGGCGCGACTGAGCGCCGGCATCACACCCCAGCATCTGTATCGGCGTTTGCGCGAAACGAACCCCGCGCCGTTCAGTGGCATCGTGCGGCTCGATGGAATCACGATCGTGAGCTCATCACCGGAGCGGCTGGTCTCGGTGCGCGATGGCCAGGCATCCACGCGGCCCATTGCGGGCACGCACCCGCGAGGCCAGACTGCAGCCGCCGATGACGATCTTGCGCGCGAGCTGCACGCTCATCCCAAAGAGCGGGCCGAGCACGTGATGCTGATCGATCTGGAACGCAATGACCTGGGCCGGATCTGCGAAGCGGGCACCGTGAAGGTCGATGAGCTCATGACGATCGAATCCTATGCGCACGTCCATCACATCGTTTCCAATGTGAGCGGCACGCTGCGCGCGGATGCAACGCCGGGCGATGTGCTGCGCGCGGTGTTTCCGGGGGGCACGATCACGGGCTGTCCGAAGGTGCGCTGCATGGAGATCATCGCGGAACTCGAAGGCATGGCGCGCGGCGCGTACACCGGCTCCTTCGGCTACCTCAACCGCGATGGCAGCATGGATACGAACATCCTGATTCGCACGCTGGAAGTGGCGGGCGATCAGCTCACGCTTCGCGCCGGCGCCGGCATCGTCGCCGACTCGGTACCCGATCGCGAGTTGGCAGAGACGCGGGCGAAAGCGCGAGGCGTGCTGCGAGCCCTGAGCTCCGATCCCGAAGGTGCCGCCTCATGACGCCCGCCATGCTCGTTAATGGACACCCATCGATCGTCGTAGGCCAACCCGCTTCTGGACACCCATCGATCGTCGTAGGCGTGCTCGTTAATGGACACCCATCGATAGGTGCGGGACCGTGATGCCTGCGATGCTCATCAATGGACAGCCATCGCAGCAGATCCCAGCCGACGATCGTGGCTTCCAATATGGCGATGGATTGTTCGAAACCGCGTTGGTGGTCAACGGCCAGGTGCGCTTCCTTGAAGATCATTGCCAACGCTTGTTCACAGGCTGCGCGCGCCTTGGGATCACACCGCCCGATGAAGCGACACTGCGGCGAGAGATCGCCCAGGTGGCTGTCCAAACAGATCGACCGCAAGCGGATCCTGTCCAAACAGGTCGGGTGGGTGTCCAGAATCGGGGAGTCCTCAAGATCATCGTGACGCGAGGGGCGGGCGGGCGTGGTTATCGACCGACTGCCGGAATGCCGAGCAATCGCGTCGTGGCGCTGCATCCGTTCAATCCGGTGCCGCAGGGCGCGCTACGCCTGCGATGGTGTGATATTCGGCTCGGACGCAATGCGCGCCTTGCGGGTATCAAGCATCTGAATCGGCTCGAACAGGTGCTTGCGCAGAGCGAGTGGCGCGAGGGGGATGCCGATGAGGGCTTGATGCTCGACACCGAAGGTGAAGTGGTTTGCGCCACGTCGGCGAACGTATTCGCCGTTCGTGACAACACGCTGCTCACGCCTGATCTGCGCTTCTGTGGCGTGCAGGGCGTGATGCGAGCGCAAGTGATCAAGACAGCCGCGAAGTTGAAGCTCGCGGTCAGCGAAGAGCCGCTGTGGCCACACGATCTGGAGACGGCGAGCGAGGTTTTCATCACCAATGCGGTGCGCGGCATCCGATCGGTGGCGTCGCTCGATTCGTTGCAATGGAGCGAGACGGGCGTGGCGACTCGCTTGTCGAGCGCGTTGTCGCTGAGCAATTGAAGGAGCGGAATGCGAATCCTGTTGCGTCTGTTCGGTGTGTTGATCCTGGTGGGTGTCCTCGCTGCAGGCGCGCTTGCCTGGTGGAGCCATCGCTGGCTGCAAACGCCGATCGCCACGCTCACCGAGCCGAGGGTGTTCGAAGTGCCGAAGGGCGCATCGCTTCGTACCGTCGCAAGCGCGCTCAATGACGCCGATCTGCTCGATCAGCCCTTGGTCTTCAGGGCGTGGGCGCGCATCACCAAGCGCGATCATTCGTTGAAGGCGGGCGAATATCAGCTCACACCCGGGCTCACGCCGAGCGGGCTGCTGGCGCTGCTCAACTCCGGAGAGGTCCTGCTCCACAGCATCACCTTCATCGAAGGCTCGACCTTCGCCGACATGCGCAAGCTCCTCGCGCAGTCGCCCAACGTCCGGGATGAATACGCCTCGCGCTCGCCCGAGGAGATCATGCAGGCGCTCGGCCAGCCCGACCTGCATCCGGAAGGTCAGTTTTTTCCAGACACGTACCGGTTCGCCCGGAACACCACCGATATCGAGCTGCTGGGCCTGGCGTTCAGACGCATGCAGCAGGAAGTGAAGGCGGCCTGGGAGTCGCGCGCCAAAGATCTGCCGCTGGCGAGCCCCTATGAAGTGTTGATCCTGGCCTCCATCATCGAGAAGGAAACCGCCTTGGATAGCGAACGGCCGCAGATCGCCGGTGTGTTCGTCGAGCGGCTGCGGCGGGGCATGCGTCTGCAGACCGATCCCACGGTGATCTATGGCATGATGAGCACGTACGACGGCAACATCCGACGCGCCGATCTGTTGCGCGATACGCCGTACAACACTTACACCCGCTCGGGCTTGCCGCCGACGCCGATTGCGATGCCGGGGCTCGACTCCATACGGGCGGCGGTGAACCCGCAGAGCAGTGGTGCATTGTTCTTCGTCGCGACGGGCAATGGCGATGGCAGTCACTATTTCTCTCGCACGCTGGCCGAGCACAACGCCGCGGTGAAACGGTATCTGCAGAAGCTGCGCAGTAATTCGGGTCCGGCAGCTCAGGGCAAATGATTCATGCACGGTAGATTCATCACCATCGAAGGCGGCGAGGGCGTGGGAAAATCCACGCAGATCGGTCGTCTGAAAGATTTCGTCGCCGGGCAGGGCGTCGAAGTGGTGATCACGCGCGAGCCCGGCGGCACACATCGGGCCGAGCGGATTCGTGAGTTGCTGCTGGAAACGAGCGATGAGCCGATGCCGAGCACGTGCGAGTTGCTGCTCATGTTCGCAGCGCGCTCGACGCACCTGGAGAACGTCATTCGTCCGGCGCTGGCGCGAGGTGCATGGGTGATCTGTGATCGCTTCACGGATGCGACGTACGCCTACCAGGGCGGCGGCCGTAACGTGCCGATCGAGACGATCGCGACACTGGAGCAGATGGTGCAGGGAACGTTGCGACCCGATCTGACGCTGCTGCTGGATGCGCCGCTCGAAATCAGCGCGGCGCGGGCGAGTGCGCGGAATACCGCGGCGGGAACGAGCGATCGTTTCGAGCAGGAGCGGCGGGAGTTTTTCGAACGAGTGCGCGCGGCCTATCTGGATCGTGCACGTGCAGAGCCGAAACGCTTCGCCGTGATCGACGCCACCGAGAGCCTGGAGGCGGTGACCGTCGCCATTCAGCAGGCCGTGGCCGAGCGGCTATCGAATTTGTCGCCGCCTTCGCGCTCCTGACCCCAGTTACACTTCAGCCATGGCAAAGAAAAAAGAGGAACAGGCCGAGCCGCAAGCATTGCCGAGCCCACGCTTGTTGCCGTGGCATTCGGCGGCGATCGGGCAGTTGCGTCAGGCGTGGACGGCGAACCGCTTGCCGCACGCGATTCTCGTGCAAGGCGCAGAGGGGCTCGGTACCGAGTCGTTTGCCGCGTGGCTGTCGGCGGCCGTGCTTTGTGAAAAGTCGGTCGACGGCGCGCTCGAGGTGTGTGGCGCATGCGCGAGCTGTGCGCTCATCAAGGCAGGCTCACATCCGGATCTGCACTGGGTCGCGCCCGAGGAAGACAAGACGCAGCTGTCGGTCGATCAGGTGCGCGCGGCCTGCGAGAAGTTGTCGAAGACCAGCTTTCGACAGGGCTACAAGGTCGCCATCATCGAGCCTGCGCATCAGATGACGCCAGGCGCCGCCAACAGCGTGCTCAAGACGCTCGAAGAGCCGTCGAGAGGCAGCTTGCTCGTGCTGCTGACTTCGCGACCCTCGGGCCTGCTGCCTACCGTGCGCAGCCGTTGTCAGAAGCTCACGATCACGCGCCCCTCGACGGCCGAGGCGATGGCCTGGTTGCAGCAGGAGTCGGGCAAGAGCGTTCCGCCCGCCTTGCTCGAATACTGCGGCGGGGCGCCGCTCAAGGCGCTCGCCTACGCCGATGGCCGCTTCGATGCGCTCAATCAGCACATGCAGAAGACCCTGCGCGATCTGCTCGCGGGGGATGCCGATGTGACCCAGGTCGCGGCGGAGTGGGAGAAAGACGCGCTCATCGACCGACTGATCTGGCTCGATCTGTGGCTCTCGGCGCTGGCGCGCACAGCGATTGCAGGAAGTGACGATCGGGTCACGTTCCCAGGGAGACCTGCGCACTTGCCAAGCCCGTCGCGGCCGTTGAACATAAGCGCGCTATACAGCATGGTGGATCGCACCCGGGCTTTGAAAGCGCAATTGGCCCGGACCGCGCTCCAACGCGAGCTGGCCGTGGAATCCTGGCTGATCGCTTTGCTGGAAATGCTGGCTCCGCCCAAGGGACCAGCGGCACGCGCGAGCTGAGCCACCTTAACTCAACGCCAAAGGCCGTCGGAAAGATCGCATGGTGATGCGTCAACCCAGCAGCAAGCCCGGTTTGCTGACTCTGACAATCAAGGACAAGAGCGCCCTGTACCTGGCGTACATGCCGTTCGTGAAGAATGGCGGCCTGTTCATTCCCACCAACAGCAACTATCGGCTCGGCGATGAGGTGTTCATGCTGCTGAACCTCATGGGCGAGGACGAGAAGCTGCCCGTGGCCGGGCGCGTGATCTGGATGACACCCAAAGGCGCGCAGGGCAAGCGCACCGCGGGCATCGGCGTTCAGTTCAGCGAACAGGATCGCGGCAATACTCAGCGCAAGATCGAAAGCTACCTCGCCGGTGCGTTGGGCGGCGACAAGCCAACGCATACGATGTAAGCGAGTCGTAAGCGGCGCTACTTCTTCACGTCCGCCGCGTTCATCCCACCTTTCAGCACCGACGCGTTCAGATCCCGCTCGGCCAGAATGTAGGCCGCAGCGGAGCTGCGTCGGCCGGTGTCGCAGACCACGACGTAGTGCACCTTCGGATCGAGCGTTTTCAACTTCAGCCGGATGAAATACAGCGGCAGGTTGAGCGCGCCGTCGAGATGGAAGTTCTCGAACTCGCTCGGCAGCCGTACATCGAGCCACTTGCCGCCCGCATCGACGATCTGCTGCCCTCGCTCGAACGTCACCCACTGCAGCATGGGCTCATTGAGCAGCGTGCGAAAATCGTCCTTGGCCAGGCGCATCAACGCGCCGTCGGTGAGCATGGTGATGCTCGCGTTGCGCTTCGTATCGGCGATCAATGCCTCCTCGCCGAAGGTATCGCCCATGCCAAGCTCGGCGAGCTTGATGCCGGTCTTGTTCAACGGCGTCTCACGCGTGACCACGCATCTGCCTTTGACGATCACATAGAAATAATCGCCGTCATCGCCCTGCTTGATGATCACATCGCCCGCCTTGGCTTCCAGGCGCTGCATGCGCATGAAGATCGCCTGGATGTTCGCGGGCGGAATGCGATGAAACGCTTTGGTCTGCAACAGTGTCGTCATCCAGTCGTCGCTCGCGGGCGCCTGATCGTTCGCGTGGCTCAACTCGCCGACTTCGTAGGAGCCGGTCTGGTCCCAGGTGAGCATCATGTCGAGCATGTCGCTGTCGATCGCGATGAACTCGACGCGATCGGAGACCGCACGCGCGGTGTAGCGTCGCGGCGTGAAAGGAGCGATCGGATTGCGTGCTTCGGGAGAGCCGCCACGCAACACGGTGACGGAGCGCTCATCACGCATCAGCTCGAGGGCGCCACTCACCAGGTAAAACGTGCGCTTGTCGCTGTCGCCTTCCTTGAACAGCACGCGTCCGGCGGGCAGCTCACGCAGTGCGGTCTTGCGCGCCAATGTCTGCAGATTCTCGGGCTTTAATCCGTCGAGCGGGGAAAATGACCGAAGCAGGCCAAGATCGAGCGGCTTGCTCTCCATGTGTCTCCAATGGCGAAGGGACCGGTTGCCCAAGCAACGCGATGGCGCGCATCGCGGATCCCGGGCGGATCTGTATCGAGCAGATCCGCTTCAAATGGTAGCACAGCCGATTTACCGGTAAGGCTGCGCTACCGGGGCCGATCAGCGCAGTAAATCCCACCCTTCATCGGGCGCAAATCTGTCACCGTGGATACTTTGCAACTCTTGTAATCGCGCGACGATGGCGTCGACACCGCGTGTGCGCGCGTACTGCAAAGGACCGCCTCGGAACGGCGCGAAGCCCGCACCGAAGATCACGCCGGCATCGATCAGATCCGCATCCTCGACGATGCGCTGCCGCAGCACCGCGACCGCCTCGTTGATGAGTGGCAGCAGCAGACGATCCTGCAGATCATCGGGCGTGCTCTGGCCGGCGACAGGCGGCTTCACCGGCTTGTCGTTCTGCCATACGTAGAAACCTTCACCGGTCTTCTTGCCAAATTTTTTCTGCGAGAAGCGCGTCGCCAGCACCGGCGGCACTTCGGCGCCGGTCTCGAAAAAGACTTTGCCCACGCTCATGACCACATCGAGCCCGACCACATCGGCCAGCTCGATCGGCCCCATCGGCATGCCGAACTCCTCGGCGGCCCGATCGATCATGGCCAGCGGAACGCCTTCTTGCGCCGCGCGGACCGCTTCACTCAAGTACGGCATGAGCACGCGATTGACGAGGAATCCGGGCGCGCTATGACAGGCGATCGCGAGCTTGTCGATCCGCCGTGCAAAAGCGAGACCGGCCTGGATCTGACCCGGATCCGTAGTCGCTGCGTGAATCACTTCCACCAGCGGCATGCGCGCGACGGGATTGAAGAAATGCAAACCGATCAGGCGCTCGGGCCGCGCCAGTTTCTCCGCCAGCTGTTCGAGCACGATGCTCGAGGTGTTGGTGGCGAGCACGGCGCTCGGCTTCATTTGCGGCTCGAGGCGGGCGTAGAGCTCCTGCTTGGCCTGCAGGTTCTCGAAGATGGCCTCGATCACGAGATCGGCCTGAGGCACGCCATTGCCCGGTACGTCGGCACTCAGCCGCGCGAGCACTTCATCGCGCTTGGCCGGATCGGGATAGCGCTTGTCGAAGAATTTTCTTGCGCGCTCCATCGCTGGCGCGACAAATTTCTCCTCGCGATCCTGCAGTGTCACGGTGAGCCCGCGTGCCGCGCACCAGGCGGCGATATCGCCACCCATCACACCGGCGCCGACCACATGCACGTGCTTGATCGGCTCGCCGCCGCTCTTGCCTGCCGATTTGAGTCGCTCTTGCAGGAAGAACACGCGCACCAGGTTGCGCGAGGTCGGTGTGCACAACAAGTTGCCCATCGAGCGAGCTTCCGCATCGTAGGCGCGCTCGCCCGATGCGCCGTACTCCTGCCACAGCTCGATGAACTTGTAGGGCGCGGGGTAGTGATCGGGACGCGCGCGACGCGCGACTTGTGAACGCATCTGCCCGGCGAGAATGGGACGCACCAGCCCGAGGTTCAGCAGCCGATGCTTGAGCGACGGCGTCTTCACGGGCGGCGGACTGAGCGCGATCGAGCGAGCCACATCGCGCAGCTGCGCAGCGGGCGCAAGTTTATCGACCAGCCCCATTTGCAGCGCTTGCTTGGGACGAATGTGCCGGCCGGTGAGCATCAGTTCCATGGCGGCGATCGGCCCGGCCAACTGCACCGCCCGCACCGTGCCGCCCAAGCCTGGGTGCACGCCGAGCTGCACTTCAGGAAATCCCAGGGTGACCGATGGATCGTCGGCGGCCACGCGATAACGGCAGGCAAGCGCCACTTCGAGACCGCCGCCGAGCGCAAATCCATTGATCGCAGCGACCGTGACGCAGCGAAGAGCCGCGAGCTTGTCGACTACCTGCTGGCCCTGCCGGATCATCTGATAGGCGGCCTCGGGCGAATCGATGCCGACGAAGCCTTTGATATCGGCGCCGGCGATGAATCCGGCCTTGGCCGAGGTGACGATCAACGCCTTGGGAGGCGTGCGAGCCAGCGCTGTCAGGATGACGTCGAGCTCCTCCATCACCTCGCGCGAGAGGCTGTTCACCGCCGCGTTGGCCTTGTCGATGATCAGCCAGGCGATACCGTTCGCTTCGGTTTCCAAGCGCCAGTGAGCGGCGCCGCTGGCAGCGGCCGTGAGTTCGGTCATGATCGACTCCGCGGTTTGTTATTCAGGTTTTGGGCCGGATGTTGAAATCGCAGATCAAGGGTCGGTGATCGGAGAAGCGCACATCCGGCACGTCGAATTGAGTCACTTCGATGCCGTTGGAATACAGCACGAAGTCCAGCTCCTTGCGGGGCTTGTTGCTGGGGTAGGAGGGCAGGCCGAGACGATTGGCGCTCTTCAGGCCCGAGGCTTCCATGAACAGATAGATCTCGTGATCGCCCCAGAAGGTGTTGAAGTCGCCGGCCACGATCACGGGCTTGCTGGCGCGCTTGACCAGTTCGTGCAGGTGGCGCAGCTGGTCGTGACGATGGCGGAACTTCAGCGACAGGTGCACGAGAAAGATCGCGCACTCCTCGAGCTCGAGCTCGATGATCAGCCGCTTGATGCCCGTTTCGAAGTAGTGGAAGCGCTCGCCCTCGACGCGGGGCGCCGCCAGAAACGCATTGCCCTGCTTGCGCACGATGGGCATGAGCTGATTGATCGAGGCCGTGCCGTACTTGCACTGGTAGGTCGAGTAGTGGCCGAGAGAGTCCGCGATCTGCTTGGCCTGGTTGACCAGCCCCGAGCGGATCGAGCCGGTATCGATCTCGATCAGCCCGACCAGATCCGGGTCGAGCGACTTGAGCCACTCGGTAATGCCGTTCAGGACGCGCGTGTTGCTGCGGAGGTAGCCTGCGCCCGGCACCGGCAGGTGGAAGGCCGGGCCGAAACCGGTGGCATACCGGATGTTGTACAAAACGAAGCGCATCGTGTTGGCGTGGGCTCAGACCATCGGCTTTAGGAGCGCCGGCGGCGGCATTCTACCGCAGCATTATGGATTAGAATGGGCTCATCATCGCGGCGGGAGCCAGCCAAGTGGGCAGCATTTCTCAACACAATCCGGTGCGGCTGTTCGTCAGCCACGCGTTCGAGCCCTCGGACGATTATTACCGCGTGTTCGAGTATCTGGAGAGTTCGCACAACTTCTACTACCGCAACTGTAGCAATCCGGAGTTCGCCAGCCACTCGCGCGAGGCGATGAAGGAAGAATTACGCAAGCAGATTGGACTCGCCGAATGCGTAATCGTGCCGGCCGGTTTGTACCAACGGCACCGGGAGCTGATCGACTTCCAGTTGAACTGCGCCAAGGGGCTGGAGAAGCCGGTGATCGTGCTGGAGAAATTCGGCCTGAAGGAGCAGGTGCCGGTGCAGCTGGAGGCGCTCGGCGATGAGATCATCGAGTGGAACGAGCGCTCCATCGCGGACGCCATCCGCCGGCAGGCCCGTCACGAGGACACGGCCCGCTGGGACACGATCGAGTTCAAGCTGGACTGATCGAGCGGGCAAGCCGGGCGGCGCAAGCCCGGCCGTGCTGGCTAATCTTCGCCCACCGCGCGCAATTTCGGTGCACGTTGCGCCGCCTGCAGGCGGGCGAGGACACCGAGCATACCGACGATGCGAACCGCGAAGCCACCGGCTTCGAGGTCGGACATCTTGCGCACCGTCGCCTGGATCGCATTCTCGCCCTTCATGGGACGGACGCAGCACATGGCGGAGGACAATGAGGTGAATTCGTCGCGGATCTCCCGCGGCAGTTCGTCTTCTTCCAGATCGGCAAGGTGCTCGCGATACGCCTCGACCAAGCGATGCTTGATCGGCCCGGCCGAGGCAAGCACGACCGTCGCGGCGAAAAAATTCTCCCAGGCGCTGCTCATTCAACTGACTCCCGGATGGGTTAGCCGCTGATGGCGCCAAGGATCGAAAGGATCAGTCCAGCAACAACAACGGCGAGCGATAGCTGAGAAGGGTACTCAGTCGCCCGGCGGCTTTTCTTCGTCCGCTCAAGCGTCTATGGCCGGAATATACTCCAGCGACTTCGAAAGGCAACGGCCCTGGACGAGTTTTTTGGCAGCGCGATGAAGATTGCCACCCGGTGTGGTCGCATTGCTTAGGCAATGCTCCCTCACAGATCAGCAAAGAAGCGTAAGCGCCTCAATATGATGCCGCTGCGTCACGCGGCGGGTCAGGCCTTGAGCGGGGTACACTCATCCCCACCTAGACTTTCGAAGATGCATCCGCTTCCGAGGTGACAATGGCCACAGGTTGGGCCGGCGACGGCGCAGTTCAGGATCAGATCGACGCAACGGTGAAGGACGCCGTGGAGCGCGCCAAGAGCCTGTTACCCAGCGGTCCGGGCTCGAGCCATTGCGTCGACTGTGGCGCCGCCATCCCCGAAGCCCGCCGCCAGGCCATCCCCGGGGTGCGGTTTTGCGTTCAGTGCCAGGAGGCGGAGGATAAAGAGCAGGCCGCTTTCAGTGGGTATAACAGGCGGGGGAGCAAGGATAGTCAGCTTCGCTGAGAGATCTAAGAAACATCTCATTCGGCACCATCACATCCGGTGCCTTAGTCAAGCGGGTCATTGTCGTTCCGGGACTCGTGACGTTGACCTGTGCCTCGTGCGCGCTTCGCCTCATCAATTCCATCGCACAGATGCAATAACACCCCAGCCGGGTCGTGCACGAACGTCACAGTCGCGTCGTACACCTGCCGCTTCGGAGGCTGGACGTGCGCGCCCTCAAATTCTCCATCGCGAAGAACCGACGAGACATGCTCGTACCACGCTTTCGCATCGGCTACCCCGATGTGCAGCATCGTGTTCTCCGCAAACTCCTTGGCATAGTAATTCTGGAGATAGAAGCTCCGATCTCCCAGCTGCACCAACGCCAGCCCGTCGCTGAGATCCTTCACTTGCCAACCCAGCCGCGCGTAGAAATGTTTCGACACCGTGAAGTTCTTTGCCGGCACGAAGGGACGCAGATCGGTGGTATCGAGCTTGGCCATGAGCAGCTCCGTCTGAATCGGATCGCTTGATCCTCCGAGATGGGTTCGCCATCTTCAACCGGAAGTTCTTGCACGGGATCCAGTGATGGGATCATAACAGCGACGCGGTAACGGTGGTTGCGGCACGACGGTGCTTTCCGTTCGTAGACCGCGACGATAGTTGCATTCCAAAGGATCCCGCCTTCTCCAGGTCACCGCGCCTGCGCGGAAATCACGAAGTTGACCATCACCCGGTCGCGCACTTTAAGGGTGCCAAGCGCCGCGCTGAATGGCTTGATCCCGAAATCGCTTTGTAGAAATTCGAACTGACCTCTGGCGGTGAGGTTCTTGTCGTCGATCGTGATGGCAGCGAAAACGGGAATGTCGCGCGTCACATCTTTGATCTGAATGTTCACGAGGAACTGCGCCGCCTCCAATGTCCCGGACGCCTGCACCGAGCGCAGCGTGATCTGCGAATAGTGTTCGGCATCGAGCACCTCTGGCCGCAACATGTTCCGTCGTGTTCCCTCGCGGGCTGAATGCGGAACATCCGGCGAGAAATCGCGTCCCGCTGCCGTACGCGCTGCCCGGTCGTCGACCATCAGTTGAGACACGGGAAAGCTCAGATCGAAATCCGATTGCTCCAAAGAGGAACGAACGCGGACTTGCCCGCTCAGTCCGCCGACCGTCAACACATGGTTGTGGCCGAACAAGGCCAACGCGCCGGCACGATATACCAGGATGTTCACTGCCGACATCTGTGCGTTCACGGCGAAATCGACTGCGTCCGATAGATGCCCCGCTGGCGATGGAATCGGCATCTCAGCGGAGTCAGGGGTTGCGGCGGCGACGATTGACGGACTGAGCAGCGCGATCACACAGAGTGCACCCACCATCCTCCCGAATACCAGCTTGAACTTCATCACTGACCTCGATCGATGGGAGAGGACTCGACCGACAGACCAGTGACGCCCGGTCCTGTCTCGTCTTTTGAGTCCTCGATCGAGAATCCAACAAAAGTCGTTTCTGTGGATGACAGTCCGGACCGCCGTTGTTTCATCTGCAACCACAGGTGCTCGGCTTCAGACGAAATGCGATGGCACCTGTCTGTCACCGTCGAGTAATGCGATCGCCTCAGCTTGATCACACGATCACTGGATACCTGCAGTGTCCGGACCGTGGGCTCGATGGAGGAGGGAAGAGATGAGCAGCGATTCTCGAGGCGACGAACCGACACGCGCGATGTCATCTCGCCGGATGTTCATCGCGAAGGCTGCGGGTGTCGCTGTAATACTGCCTGCATCCCAGATCATGCAGCCAGCGTCGGCCGCACCTGCGGACCCAGCACCAGGAGCCGCGGCGAGCATGCAACCAACTGCTCCGAATGCGGGCTACACGTTGCTCGGGCCGGAGGAGGCGACGTTCCTCGAAGCCGTTGTCGACATCATGTGTCCTGCGGACTCGCTGACTCCAAGCGGCACCGACTGTGGCCTTGCGATCTACATCGACCGACAGCTGGCGGGCGATTTCGGCAAGGGCGGGCGGATGTATTCGCAAGGCCCGTGGATCAAAGGCAAACCGGAGCAGGGCTATCAGCTGCCGATGAAGCCGGCCGAGTTTTTCAAAGCCGGGGTTGCGGTCGCTCGCCAGGCTGCGCAATCCCGCTACGGAAAGTCATTTGATCAGCTTGCGCCGGCCGACGCCGACGCGTTTCTGTCCGACATCGCGAGCGGCAAGGTCGTCGATGATCGGTTGTCGCTGGCCGACTGGTTCTCGCAGCTGCTCTATCCCTTGTTCCAGCAGGCGTGCTTCGCCGATCCGGTCTACGGCGGCAATCGCGACAAGGTGTTTTGGAAAATGATCGGCTATCCGGGTCTGCCGGCGTTCTATGCGCAGGACATGGTCACGTACCGCGGCAAACCGTTCCCAGGCGCGCTGACTCCGAAATCCATTCTGGACTTCAGCTGAGATTCCTCTCGTGAACAGAAAACTCAAGTCACGGCAGGTCGTGTTCGTGGGTGGCGGTCTCATGGCCGCGCTCGCTGCCCGCAAGCTGGTCGAGGACGGAGTGGATGTCCTCGTTCTGGAGCGCGGCCGTGATCACGACGCTGGCGCAGAACACCGGTTGCCGAGTCAACGCGATGAGTTGCGTTGGGGCGTGCGCAACCACCTGGCGCAGGACTGGTCGATCGAAACCTATACGCTGCGATATACGCACAAGGAAACGGCATTGCCGATCCGGACCCTCGCCGCGTTTCTTCCCGGAGAAGGCGTAGGTGGCGCAGGCAATCACTGGAACGGTCAGTGCTTTCGCTGGACCGACTACGACATGCAGCTGCGCACTCGCCTGGTCGATCGCTATGGCGCGTCCGCGGTTCCGCCCGAGATGCCGATCCAGGACTGGGGCGTCACCTATGAAGAGCTCGAGCCGTATCACGAGAGGTTCGAGAAGCTCTTTGGCGTGGCCGGCAAGGCCGGGAATCTGCGTGGCCAGATCCAGCCAGGCGGCAACCCTTTCGAAGCGGCAAGGCGCAGCGAGTATCCGCAGCCGCCGCTCGAGATCACCGAAGCGGGTGTGATTCTCTCCGAAGCCGCCGCGAAGTTCGGCTACAAGCCCTTCCCGATGCCGGCGTCGAATTCTCCACACGTCTACGTCAATCCGGACGGCATGCGCCTGGGCGCCTGTCAGTACTGCGGTCATTGCGAGCGATTCATCTGTGAGTCGAATGCGAAAGGCTCGCCCGAAGTCCTTCTTTATCCGGTGCTCAAGCGCAAGAAGAACTTCGAGATCCGTCCCTACAGTCATGTGACGGCGATCGAGTACGACCCGAAGGCGAAGCGTGTGAAGGGGGTGCGATATATCGATCTGGAAAGCGGCGATGTGATCGAGCAGCCCGCCGAGCTGGTGGTGCTTGCCGCGTTCACCTTCACCAACACCAAGTTGTTGCTGGGCAGCCGGATCGGCACACCCTATGACCCGGTGACCCGACGCGGCGTGGTCGGCAGGAACTTCTGTCACCAGACCAGTTCCAGCATGAACGTCTTCTACAAGGATCGGTGGATTAATCCGTTCTTCGCCTCGGGCTCAACCCAGACCATTCTAGATGAGTTCAATGGCGACAACTTCGATCACACCGGACTGGACTTCATGGGAGGCGCCTACATTTTCAACAACACCACCAACGGTCGGCCGATCTCGACCCGACCGTTGCCGCCCGGCACGCCGCAGTGGGGAACGAAATGGAAACAGGCGAGCGCCGACTGGTACTCGCATGCCTTCACCCTTACCACGATCGGCAGCTGCTATCCGCACGTGGAGAACTATCTCAGTCTCGATCCGACGTATCGCGATGCGTATGGACAGCCTTTGATACGCATCACGTTCGACTGGCGGGACAACGAAGTGAAGATGTCGCAGTACGTCACCAGGAAGATGGCGGAACTGGCCAATGCCAGTGGCGCCACGATCGTCGGGCCGGCCGCGCCTCGCAAGGGTCCGTATGACTCACGCCTCTATCAGACGACTCACGTCGTCGGTGGGACACCGATGGGTGCGGACCCGCATACCAGCGTGGTCTCGCCACATCTACAGCACTGGGATGCCGAGAACCTGTTCGTCGTCGGCGGTTCGGTCTACGCGCACAACGCCGGCTACAACCCGACTGCGCTGATGGGCGCCATTGGCTTGCGACTCAGCGATGACCTGAGCCGCTACGCCCGCAAGCCACAGCGTCTGTAGTTCCTCAACGCCCGAGCCGGAGCAACGACTCATGCATGAAATTCTCCGCACCAGGACCAGCGTCACGCTGGTGCTGTTCACAGCAGCCGCGCTCGGCGGCACTGCCCTTTGGGCAGCGGATTCATCCGGCAGCGCTGGAAAACAGGCCTTCGCGCAATGCGCTGCCTGTCACAGCACCGACGGCAGCAACGGCCTCGGACCCACGCTCAAAGGCATCGTTGGACGGCCAAGCGCCAGCGTGCCCGGATTCGCTTACAGCAACGCGATGAAGCGTGCGCACCTGACGTGGACCGCCGCAAATCTCGACAGCTACATCGCCAATCCGCAGGCCGTCGTACCCGGCAATGCGATGCCTTACGCCGGCATGAGCGATGCAGCCGAGCGCGCTGCGCTCATCGACTATCTGACTACGCTCAAGTGAGGAAGCAGAGATGGCACCTACCGATCTCTTTCCAAGAACGGCTGCGCATATCGACAATCTGCACGTCGCCGGCGCTCGCATCAAGGTAGCCACTGCGATAGCGGTGGCGCTAGGGACGTTCTCGAGTGGCAATGCATTTGCGCAGGGAGCGGGTGCGAGCTCAGGTCAACTGGACGAGTTGCGCAGACAGGTTCAGGAGCTGCAGCGGCAGCTCGATCAGTTAAAAGCGGAACAAGATGCGGCGGCCCGTGCGCACAGCGCTGAACCTGCCGCCGCGGTCGACAAGCCGTCAGGGGCGTCGAGCGGCGGGCCCGGCTTTCATGCCGGGCCGCTGACGCTCACGTTCGGCGGCTTCACGGAACTTGCGGGTATCTACCGAAATCGCAATGAGACAGCGGATGTCTCCAGCAACTTCAACACTGGCATTCCGTTTCCAAATTCGCCGCAATACCACATGTCGGAGTTCCGGGGCTCGGCGCGCCAGAGTCGGATCTCGCTGCTGACACAAGGTCCGGATGACGGCAAGGTGCATGCGGAAGCCTATCTGGAGATGGACTTCCAGAGCTCGGCGGCGACGGCCAACTCCGTTGAAAGCAACAGCTACAACCCGCGCATGCGCCACTTCTACGGCACCTACTACAACAAGGCATCTGACTTCTATCTGCTGGCCGGGCAGACGTACAGCCTGGTCACGCTGGGAAAGAAGGGGATGACGCCGCGGCAGGAGCAGATCCCGTTGGTCATCGATGGGCAGTTCGTGCCGGGCTTCAACTGGACCCGCAATCCTCAGTTGCGTTTCGTGAAGAACTTCGCAGGCAAGCTTGCGCTCGGGCTGTCGATCGAGAACCCACAGGCCATCATATTCAAGGGACCGAATGACCCGCTGGTGCCGTCCGTGTCGAGCACGCCGGGTGGGGCGCTGTTCGCGCCGACGGTGAACTATTCGACGGACGTCGCGCCCGACGTGGTAGCAAAGATCGCGTGGGATCCCGGATTCGGTCATTACGAGTTCTACGGCCTGGGCCGGGCATTTCGAGCGCGAGCTGCGCACCACAATGAGACCACCTATGGCGGCGGTGTGGGACTCGGCATGATTCTGCCGCTCGGCAGCCAGTTCGATCTTCAACTGAGCGGCCTCGCTGGCCGTGGTATCGGCCGCTACGGTTCGGCGCAACTGCCGGACGTGACCGTCAAACCCAACGGCGAACTATCGCGCATCTCCGCTTATCAGGCGCTGTTGGGACTGATCTACCGACCTGCCAGCGACTGGACCGTTTATGGATATGCTGGCATCGAGCACGCGGACTCGGAGCACTTCACCGCCGTGGTCGACGGCAGGACGCTCGGCTACGGCTATGGAAGTCGGCTGTACGACAATAGCGGCTGCCTGATCGAAGGCAGTGCGGCCTGCGCAGCAAACACCTCGCGCATCGAACAGGGAGCGTTGGGGGTGTGGTGGAAGTATTACGAGGGTGCCCTGGGTAACCTGCAGATTGGACTGCAGGGCTCCTACACCCGGCGCAACGTCTTCAACGGCATTGGCGGCGATCCCGACACGAATATCACGATGGGCATGCTGTCATTCCGCTACTACCCGTATCAGAAATGATCGTTCCGGCAGCTCGGGTGCGTCATCCGTCGCACCCGAGCTCTGCCTCTTCATGACCCGATTCCAGCAGAACCGATCGTTGCGTCGACAGCCGCCAGCGTTGCTTCCAATTTAGATCGTTGACCAGTTCGCCGACACATGGGTTCGTCTCCGGCATGGTCGGCGGGGTAGGCGTGGCTACTGGAACAGTTTCATCGAATTGATCAGCGTCTCGACGACGCCCCAGAGCAGCGGCACGCCTACCAACAGCCACAGAATTACCAGTCGTGCTTTCATGATTGTGTCCTCATGTATGCGCATCGCTGCGCGGTGGTTCGCGGTAGTAATAGCGCGGATTCACTTCGCGCATGACCAGATTGCAGAGGAAGCCCAGGAACAGCAGGCCACACATGATGTGCAGGGTAGTGGTGTACGCCTGAGCCTTGGGAATACCGCTTTCGATCTGGTACTCACGAATGTAGTTGACCAGCACTGGACCGAGCACACCGGCGACCGACCAGGCAGTGAGCACCCGACCATGAATGGCGCCTACATGCATCGTGCCGAAGACGTCGCGCAGATACGCTGGAATCGTGGAGAAGCCGCCGCCGTACATTGAAATGATGATCGCAAAGGCGGCGACGTACAGACTGACGGAGCCGAGCCTGCCGAGGATGGGCGCCAGCCAGTAGAGCGCAATGCCCAGCAGAAAAAACACCATATAAGTGTTGCGCCTGCCGATGTAGTCGGAGGTCGACGCCCAGACGAACCGCCCGGCCATGTTGAACAGACTCAGCAGTCCGACGAAGCCTGCGGCCGCGGCGGCGGTGACGCGCCCCCCGAAGATCTCCTGGATCATGGGCGAGGCCTGGCTCAACACGCCGATACCGGCGGTGACATTCATGCACAGTACTCCCCACAGCAACCAGAACTGCGGCGTGCGCCAGGCGACATCGACGTGGACATTGGCGGTGGTCACCAATTTGTGCGGGTGGGCCGGTGGAACCCAGTTCGCGGGTTTCCAGTCACTCGCAGGCACCCGCACGACGTACGCGCCGATCATCATGAAGACGCAATAGATCACTCCCATCACGACGAACGTTTGCAGCACCCCGGGCGACGTGGCGCTCTTGAAATGATCCATCAGGACCAGCGAAAGAGGCGCAGCGATGAGCGCGCCACCACCGAATCCCATGATGGCCATGCCCGTCGCCATGCCCGGCCGGTCTGGAAACCATTTGATGAGCGTCGACACCGGGGAGATGTAGCCGATGCCCAGTCCGCAGCCGCCAAGGACCCCGTACCCGAGATACAGCAGCCACAGCTGATGAAAATGGATGCCGACAGCGGCGACCAGGAACCCTCCGCCAAAACACAGGGCGGCTGCGAACATTGCCTTGCGCGGCCCCACGCGTTCCATCCATCGACCGAACAGTGCGGCGGATAGCCCGAGGAACACAATTGCGATCGAGAATACCCAGCCAACCTGGGCGAGCGTCCAGTCGCCGGGCGCGGATTCGCCGTTGCCGAGCAACCGCGTCAGCGGAAGATTGAATGTGGAGAAGGCATAGGCCTGGCCGATCGACAGATGCACCGCCAGCGCGGCCGGGGGCACCAGAAAACGGTTGTAGCCCGCAGGGGCGATCGTACGTTCGCGATCAAGAAAGGAGAGTGTCACGCGGTCATCCTCGGAAAGCTCACCGACGATGACATTCCGCCGCCGCTACATTGCAATGACGTGTCCTAAATGAGCGATCGGGTTACGTCTGAAGGCGGCTGCGTTCTCTCGCGATCGGCTTCGGGCAATGCGCCGCGTCTGCGAACATCACCAGAAGGTGGTGAGCAGAGCAAGGATCACCAGCATCAGCACCAGTGCAGCCGGCAACATGAGAATGCGCTCCTCCGTGGCAAAGTCCTGCTCTTCTGGGACCTCGGGGACGGCGTCGGGCTTGGTGGGTGCTGCAGGTCGGGACTGTGCCGTGCCGGTCACCGTGGCGGACTGATGGGCATGCCGCTTTCGAGCCTTCATGGTCGGAGGCTGCCAGCGCCGTGTCACGGTTCGATGTCTGCGCCGGAGCCGAACATTTCATCCGCAACCTGCCGTTTGTAAGTTGGCGCCGCGATCAAGAACACAAGAACAAGCTAAGATAAGCAGTCCGCTCACGGATCGAGCCGCGACTCAACAGCCGTGACGACACGCGCGGGAGCCAACCGCTCCCGTACATCAACAAAACCGATAGGAAGTCACCATGAGAAACCAGAATCGTCGCAAAGGATTGCACACAGTGCTGGGGGTATGCGTAGCGACCGCCCTGTTGAGCGTGAGTACATTTTCTGTGGCGCAGGAGGAGGAGGCCGAGGCCACGACGTTGCCGCAACTGGAACAGAAGTTCAAGAAACTGAGAAAGCGCGTGAAGCAGCTCGAGACGGAAGTCGGTGAGCTTCGAGCGAAGCATGAGGCGGTCGAATTCGGCGTCGTCGTCGATTGCGCAGCGGGCGACAGCATCAACAACGTACTACAGCAGTACGCGAACGAGTCGAGACGGTTGAACGTCTTTGTCGATGGGACCTGCACCGAGGCGGTCGTGATCGAGCGTGACAACGTCATCTTGAGCGGCGGCGGCGTCGAGGGAACGGTCATCCAGGCGCCAGAGGCTCCGATGTTCTCGGTAAACGTGACGAATGGCGCTCACAACGTGAGAATTGAGAATCTGACCTTGCGGGGGCCGCACGGAGCTGCGGTGAACAAGAACGCGCATGCCGTGTTTAGAAACATCGTGGCCGAGCAGACCAATCTCGCGATGGTTGCTTCCGACAATGGCACGATGGAGATCACGCAGGCGACCATCCGCAATAGCAACGTTGGCGTCTACGCAGCTCGCGGCGGCGTTGCATTGGTCAGCAACAGCACCATCGAACAGAACGTCACTGGATTGCTGGCGTTCAAGGGGGGCACGGTCAATGCCACCAGCGTCACGCCCGACGGCGTCGGGTCCGACATCGTCCTCGTGCGCAACAATACGACCGGCGGAGTCGCGCGCTCCGGTGGAGTGCTCGAGTTGTCCGACACGACGGTGACGAACAACACCGGCGTCGGCCTGCTTGCGGACACCGGTTCGGCCATTCACTTCTTCAACTCGATGAACGGCAACAACAACTTCGTGGTCGGCAACGTCGGTATCGGAGTCTCGGTGCAAAGAACCGCTGCCGTGGTGTTCAACGATGCAAGCGCCACGATCACGGGCAACAGCATTGGCATCTTCTGCGCGCCCAACGGCAGCGGCTACGTCGCACCGTCGGGGCCGGGCACTGTGACGGCCAACAGGGGCGCGGACATCCTGAACTGCGCGCCGTAACAGGTCGCGACAGGCGGCCGGGCCGCCGGAGGGTGGCCCGGTTTCGTTCAGATGTGGGAATGCTCGGAAGTCAGGGGACCTGGGCGAAGCCATGGGCTTGCAGCCATTCGGCCATCGTCGCGAGATATCCGCTAACGAAGCGCGGAGGCGCGTCTTCAGCTCTGGTGTCGAACAGATTGTGGTCGGCGTTACGAAATACCTTGATCTTGGCGGCCTGATTGCCCGAGTGCGCGAAGACGTCCCGAAACACTTCGACGCTCTGCCGCCAGTCGACCTGGATATCCCGATTGCCGAATAGCGCGAGCACGGGAACGTCGACGTCCGCGAGGAATCGATCGGCGCTCGTGGTCCAGGTGCGTGAGAAGCGCGGATCACGGCCGGCCGCATACGATTGCTCGGTGCCGCCGGTCAAGCCGAACTTTTCGCGAAACACCGGATATTTCCGCAGCGGTGCCACCGCCGCGCTGAATTCCTCGAAGCTCGCGCCGAGATCGCTCAAATTGAGCGCCCGATGCATGACGGCGATGGCCTCTCGCGCCTGCGCCTCGGGGATGCCATCGGCACGCAACTGTTGATGAGCCTGGTAGCCGCATACATCATCAGAGAAGCAAGGGACGCGTTACGGCGAATTCAGTAATGACTCTGCAACGCGCCTGGGCGCACAAGCGCTGCAAGGATCTCCGAGTTTAGGAAGCGAACTGCAATGGCGACAGAACGCTCAGAACTTTGTGTCCTGAAGCTCGGACAGGCCTTTGTTCGGAGATCCTGCCAGCCCTGGCCTCCATCCATAACTTAACATAACCTTCATTATGCGCCTTATGGATGAGCCAACCGGGAGGCCTTACAGCCTCCGACCATCGCCGCCAAACCCCTGCGTCCGCCGCTTGCTGCCTTCACTCCAGCGGCACCTTGACTATCGTCCCTCGCAGCAATTCGGTGACGTAGATCGTGCCCGATTCTTTGTCGAGCGACATCGACGTTGGACGATACAGCGTGCACTCGTTGACGACCGTGGGCTCGCTGCTTGGCGTTTCGAAGTGCTTGATGGCTGCGCCCGTTGGCGGGAATGCCGGTACTGGCGCGAAATTGTTCTCCAGCACCAGATAATCCACGTCGTTGCGGTTTCTGAGTGGCAGGACGGCGATGGCCGTTCTGAGACCCTTGATGAAGTCGCTCTGATCGCCGCTGGCTCGATCGACCAGCTTGATTCGCGACACGTCAGGCAGGAACGGCGCGCCCGAGAGCAATGAAACCAGCAAGTCGCCGTGCACCTGTGAGATGCCGGTAGGTACCGCTTCGACGGACGGCGGCCCGTCAGCGTCGGGCAGATTCTCGATGCGCTCGAAGCTCGCGAGCGTCGCGTACGCGCCCGAGGCCAGATCGACCTTCACGAGTCGGTTCAAGCCGCCATTGGTGACGAACAGATTGTGCTGGCCGACGAATACACCAAAGGGATTCGAATTCCGGACGTTGCCTGGGACCTCCGGCAAGGGTTCGCTCTCGTGGTCCGGAAAGTTCACGATCAGCTCTATGCGGATGCGATCGCCGCCGCCATTCGAGAGCGTCACCGACTGACCGCCCGCGAGCGTCATTTGCTGCTGTTCGGTGAGCTCGAAGCCCTTGGTTTGACGCTCGGCGGCGCTGCTGAGATGAATCGCGAGAATCGAGCTGAACAGCGGTGAGGAAACATTTGGGTTCGGCAACGACGAGCCGGGCTCGGGCCCTGGAATCACGGTGTCGCCTTGACCGATGGCGACATAGATCGTGCGCCCGCGCATGGCCAGCGAGTTCGGTCCCGACGCATCGCCGCCGGCTGCGTTGGTTCCCTGCGGCAAGCCATCGAGCAGCGTTCTGCGCTTGCCTTGGGGACTCACCAGAGACAGGCGTCCGGAGTTCGGGACATCGACGGTGCCCGTTTCCGAGACGATCAAGTTGCCCTGCTCCGTCAACACGCTGCCGATCGGGGCTCGCAGACCGTCGGTGACGACCTCGCAGTCATCGTTCGCGTCGACAGCAACGTTAGATAGCGATATGGCGGCGCCAAACACGGCCAGGGCGCTGCGACGAATGAAAGTTTGCATAGGAACGTTCCTGACAACAAAGTGAGTTGTTGGTGAGAACAGTCCGTTGTCGTTTGTGTTTCATATACGCCGCGAACCGACGTTCTTGCAGGCGTATTATCTCTTAACGATCTTCGATGACACTTTGGAAGATTCATGGCCGCGCGAGCAGCAGGATGACGATGATGAGCAGGATCGCCGTGGTCGCCTGCCAGAACTTCACCGGGTGCCGTTCCAGCAACGGCGGCCGGGTTTTTCGCAGGTAGGCGTCGTTGGGGCGACTCAGGTCATACACGAACTCTGAGAGCGCCTGGTAGCGCTTGTCGGGATCCGGGTGCGTGGCCTTCCTGAGCGTTTCATCGACCCAGGCTGGAAGGTCGCGCTCGTCATCCAGCAGCGATCGATACACCAAGCGTCGTTGTGCCGCCCGAGTGGTTGCCTTGGCAACCCCGGTGCCGAATGGCAGGCGCCCGCTCAACATCTGATAGGTGATGACGCCGAGCGAAAACAGATCCGAGCGTGGCGTGCCGGCGTCGCCCAGAAAGTACTCCGGCGCCGTGTACTGCGCCGTTCCCGCCGGGAGGTTCTGCACCGTCGCCGCACTCTCGATGATCCCAGCAACGCGTGTGGATCCAAAATCCATGATCTTCACCGTTCCCGTGGCGTCGATCATGATGTTGTCCGGTCTCAGGTCCTGATGCAGCATCTCCAGCCGATGAAGCGCCCGCAGGCCCTTGGCGATCTGCTCGACGATATCGCGCACCGTGCTCAGCCTGGGCTTGGGGTTGTCGATCATCCATTGCGCCAAGGTCTGGCCGTCGATGAACTCGGTGACGGTATATAGAAAGTTGCGTTTACGGGTGGGCGCACAGGCACGCACGACATGCGGACTGTCGATGCGACGCGCGATCCAGTCTTCGAGCAGGAACCGTTCCAGGTACGTCGGATCGCCGCGAAGATCGATCGAGGGCGTCTTGATGACCACGGCGGGCGCGTCGGGCTCGTCTACGTCCACGGCGAGATGCACGTGACTTCGGCTGCTGATGCGGATGTCACGAATGATCCGATAACCGTCGAAAACCATGCGCGGGGCAAGTTCCGGCGGCAGGGGCAGCTCGCTCAGTTGATGATGGATCTCCCCGACCTCCGCCTGCGGGACGTCTTCGATGCGCACCAGTTGGACGGTCAGGTTGTCCCTGCTGCCCTGCTCGAGCGCCTCACCGGCAATCGATCTCGCGACCGCATCCAGATCTGTTTGCTGGGCCGAGAGGGCATCGATCATGAACTTCGGCGACACGTGCTCGTGAACGCCGTCCGTCGCCAGAATGAAAACGTCGCCCTGCCCCACGCTGGCCGCTGAATAATCGATCTCGAGCTGCGGATTGACGCCCAGCGCGCGGCCGAGATAGCTGTGCTCGCGGGAGATCCAGAGCCGATGATCCTGGGTGAGCTGCTCCAGCGATCCGTCCCGCAGTCGATACACTCGGGAATCGCCCACGTGAAAGATGTGCGCCGTCGACGACTTGATCACCAGCGCGCTCAACGTGCACACATAACCGCGGTCCTGATCGTACCGATACTGGCTCTGACGCGTTTGCGCGTAGAGCCAGGAATTGATCGCCGTCAGCACCCGTTGCGCCGATTGCCTCACCGACCAGGCCGGCGAGGTGCAGTAGTAATCCTCCAGGAAGCTCTTCACGCTCGCCTCGCTGGCGATCTGACTGACGTTGCTGCTGCTGATGCCGTCGGCCAATGCGACGGCAATGCCTTTGGCGGTCAGCTGCGGCTCCTCGGGAACGCACGCACCGTGACAGTCCTGGTTGATCTCCTTGCGACCCCGCTCGGAGTGCTGCCCTAGCGAGATCCTCAATCGAGCGGGCAGCATCGGATGCCGTTACGCCGCACGCGGGTAGGCCTGCTTCTTCGGCGCGGTCCGCAAATGCGTTGAGTACAGCGTCAAGCCCGTGAACGACAATCCGCCCACCAGATTGCCGATGACGGTCGGAATCTCGTTCCAGACGATGTAATCCATGACCGAGAAGTTGCCGCCCATGATCAGCGCAGAGGGAAACAGGAACATGTTCACGACGGAGTGCTCGAAGGTCATGGCGAAGAACACCATGATCGGCATCCACATGGCGATCACCTTGCCGCTGACCGAGGTGGAGATCATGGCGCCCACGACGCCGGTCGAGACCATCCAGTTGCACAGCACGCCTCTGATGAAAAGCGTGAGCATGCCGGCTGCGCCATATTCCTTGTAGCCGAGCGTTCGCGCTTCACCGATTCCCGAAATGACCTTGCCGACCGCATTCGGCTCCGAGGAGAAACCGAAAGTGAACACGATCGCCATCATGAAGGCGACGGTCACCGCACCGGCCAGATTGCCGACGAACACGAGCCCCCAGTTCTTGAGCACGCCGCCGAGCGTGACTCCGGGGCGCTTGTCGATCAACGCCAGTGGCGAGAGCACGAATACTCCGGTCAGCAGATCGAAGCCCAGCAGATAGAGCATGCAGAAGCCGACAGGAAACAAGATCGCGCCGATGATCGGGTAGCCGGTCTGCTGAGTGACCGCTACAGCGAACACCGCCGCCAGCGCAAGAATGGCGCCGGCCATGTACGCGCGAATCAAGGTGTCCCGTGTGGACATGAAGACCTTCGATTCGCCTGCATCGACCATCTTGGTCACGAATTCCGACGGTGCCAGGTAAGACATTTCTATTGCCTCTTGAATGTGAGCAACACCCGCGCGGAATCGGGCCGCTCGGGCATGAAGCTTCAAATGGGAGTCGCTAGCGCGCAGTGATCGCGCGAGAGTTCAGCGGGACGGAGAGTTGTCCGCTGCGGCAGCAGTGCCTTGCCGACCCGTCATTGGATCGAACAAGCCAGTGCAGCAAGAGCTATGCCAGCGCTGCGAGGGGCGGTTTTATCAGCTCTGTCGGGTCGTTCGTGCGCCGTTACGGTGCGGCAGAAACTTTCTCTGCCCCTTTCGAGCGCTTTGGAGCGCTCGCCCGTTTCAAACCGGCGTTGTCACCACTCCCCTGCTCACCCGCTCGAGGGGATCGGAGGTGGCGAGATTCATCACCGCTCCGGCGACGATGGCCGTCGCCGCGAGGGCGCGGAAACCGGTACGGAAGTGACGTTTGGTGAACATGGTCGTTCCGATGAGACGTGTTGCAAAGACTAACGAGGTGGCGAGCGTGGCTCCAATCGATTTTCCAGCCAGCCATCATTGATGCTTTCTATGCAGCACAGTGAGACGCCGTTCTTTGCGATACAGCTCGCCAGTTCGCACATCGCTCTTGCGTCATCGTAAGATGAGTCATTTCTCCGGCCAGAAGGACTCGCCGATGCCCACGCTGAGCGATCATCTGCAGTTTGCGCTCGTCGCGCTCGCCATGGTGCTCACACCGGGACCGAACATGATCTATCTGGTCTCACGCGCGATCTGTCAGGGACGAATGGCGGGATTGATCTCACTCGCTGGTATCGCGCTGGGCTTCATGGTTTATCTGCTCTGCGCGGCGGCAGGGATCACCGCGATCTTCATGTCGGTGCCGCTCGCATACGATGCGCTTCGTCTGGTGGGCGCGATTTATTTGCTCTATCTGGCCTGGCAGGCCATCAAGCCGGCGGGCCGATCGCCGTTTGAAGTGCGGAGCCTGTCGGCCGACAGTCCGCGTCGGCTGTTCGGCATGGGGCTCTTCACCAGCCTGCTGAATCCGAAGATCGCGATTCTGTATGTATCTCTGCTGCCGCAGTTCATTCAGCCTCAGCAAGGCAGCGTGTGGGCTCAGTCGCTGGTGCTCGGGTTGACGCAGATCACGATCAGCGTGAGCGTCAACGCAGTGATCGTTCTGATGGCGGGCGGCGTCGCCCTCTTCTTCGCTTCGCGGCCCTCATGGCAGGTAGTGCAGCGATGGCTCATGGGCACGGTGCTGGCGGGCCTTGCCGTGAGAATGGCGCTCGAATCGCGACGCTAGTGCGTGCACACCTTCGGGCGCGCGAAGTCTACGTGCTTGAAGATGAGCAGCTTGCGCTCCCAGAAGCTTGCGTGCGTGAAAGCGCCGAGTGAGCGGGCGGTGGCCTGTTCGTAACGAACGCCATTGAGCTCGTAAGTCACCCACGCCTGGGGCTTCTTTTTGAGGCGCTCCTTCAGAGAGAACATCACCAGGCCCTGGTTGCGGTCTGCGAAGCGCTGCAGGTCGGGGTCGGATGAAGCCTTGATCATTGCGACTTCGCTTTGATACGGAAACAGGGCCAATGGCTCGGTGATCAAGAGGTGGTTCGAAACGCCGGCCTCGGTGTGCAAGTTGCTGAACATTGCGATCGACGCCTCGGTACGCAGTCCGAGGTAAGGCGCCGTGCACAGGATGAACAACGTCGCAGGCACCGCATAGAGCCACAGTGGGCGGCGCGGGCCGACGGTCCCACGCCAAGGCAGATGATTGATCGCAGCGTCCGCCAGTAGCAGCATGGCCAGACCGCCGTACGCGACCCAGATCAGTACCCATACGGATTGGTATGCGTGCGAGGGCGCGATGCTCGTCTGACGGCTGAACACCGAGAGCACGCCCACGAGCAGCACTGCCCCGCCGATGACGATACCGAACGGCAGCGCTTGACCCAGCATGCCGAAGCGCTCGCGCAGCAGTCGAAACAATCGAGCACAGGTTTCGTAGAACCGCTCGCTCACCTCACGCGGCACGGACAGGATGTAGAGCGCCAGCACGAGGCTCGAGAAATCCATGTACCACGAGTACACGGAGATCGGGATGACGAAGTGAAACATGAGCGCCAGCAACAGGCCGACGGCGAACCACCGCTTCCAGTACAACGAGAGGATGGCGATGGCCTCGACGATGAAAGTGCTCCAGATCGCAAGATACTTGCCGGTGAGGCTGTTCTGTAAGCCGAAGCCATCGGCCAGCGGCATATACAGCGCAACGGCACAACTGACCCGGGGATCGAGGAAATCCGTGTTGATCTTGTGGAAGATACCGTAGAAATACATGATGGCCAGCAGCGCTCGCGCCACGACTCGCATGTTCTCGTAAATATTCTCCCGCATCTGCGCGGCGTTGCCATGGCGCAGGAACGCGTGAGCACAGATCAGGAGAATGCCGGCGTTCATGAACGCGGTGATCATTTTGTTGTTGCCGGCGACAGGCATCGCGATCGCATAGCGCGTGAACATGACCGCTGCCAACAGGACCAGCAGCGGGGTCCAGCGTGGACGCCAGATCAATAAAAGCGCGATGGCGATTGCAGCCCAGCTGATGAGCCCAAGCACGGGCCCGTCGCGGAAGAGCAGCATGGTGCGATCGCCGGCGAGACTGAAGATCGCCGCGGCGGCCCATACGGGTGAGAACGCTATCAAGCCGTCGGCGGCGACTCGTTCGGTCGTCCGGCTCACCGATGGCCGCAACTGACGCCAGACACTGCCCAAGAACCTGTCAACGGAACGATCCGCGCGAGCGCTCATGCTCGTTGTGTCCCCTTCTTCCGTCCAATATTTGTTTATTGAGTCCGCGCGTCGCTGCAACGTCGGCGCAGTTTGCCAGCAGACTCACCACCGCGCCACCTGTCACCATCCAGCGCCACTGCGCGCATTCAAGATGGAAGATTGAAGCGAAAAGCGTGCCGCTCGGGTGAGTGGAATTCAGGTGGCACGCTACTAATGTCAGGCGCCGTTGCAGTAATATCGCGTGAGCTTCAGAGGTGAAAATGCATGCTAACACGCAGGAGATTGGCATTTTATTTTTTCGGCGCGCTGGCGCTGGCGGGCGCGTACGATGCTTTGCTCAACCTGCCCGTGCTGAGCGGTTGTAATTTCTACTCTGAGTGTCCCGACTCAACTTCGAAGGCAGCGGGCGGGCTCGGCGACTGATGGACTCCTCGGCGAACTGGCTGCTCTACGACGGCGAGTGTCCCTTCTGCTCGCGTTACGTCGTTCATGTGAGACTGCGTGAAGCGATCGGGCCCGTGATGCTGGCGAATGCACGCGAGCATCCCGCGCTCGTTGAAGAAGTGCGAGGGCTGGGTCACGACGTCGATGAAGGTATGGTGCTGAAGCTGAATGGCCGTTACTACCATGGCGCCGACTGCATCCATGCCCTGGCGTTGCTGACGACCTCCGCGGGCTGGTTCAATCGATTCAATTCGTTTGCATTTCGCTCGCGAACCTTTGCGCGCTTCGCCTATCCGGTGATGCGTGCCGGTAGAAATTTCACATTGAAGCTGCTCGGCCGTTCGCGCCTGCAGCCGAGCCCCGCCTCCACCGACCGCTGACTCAGCGAATCGCCGCCGAGAGATCCAGGCCCGGGACGTTGTGGAGTTTGCTGATCTCCTGATTGGTCACTGTCACGAACTCACGAGCCGCCGGTGACAGATGATGCCAATGGCGGAATGCCCAGCCGATGGAAACGGACGGCAAATCGGTGATCGGCACCGCCTTCACCGAGCCGCTGCGCTCGAAGTTGTAGGCATGCACGGCCGGCACGATGGCCTGCCCCAGTCCCAGCTCCACGAACAGCTTCGCGGTGTCGAAATCGTCGAAGACGACTTCCGGCTTGAGCTCGACGCCGCGCTGAGCCGCCGCCTGCTCGATCGCGCTGTGATGGGTGGTGCTGCCGGCAAGGCCCAGGTAGCGAATGCCCTTGAGATCCTGCAGCCGCAAGCGGCGACGACGCGAGAGCTCATCGTCCTTGGTGGTGAGAAGAAACAAACGCTGTTTGGCGATGGTTTTCTCGCTGATGCCGCGCACAGGCTCGCCCGTTGTGACGAAGCCCAAATCCGCCTGGTTCAGCCGCAGGATCTCGAAACAACGTCGCGTCGAGCTGGCTGGCAGAAATCGCAGGTTGACGCCGGGGTGCTCTTTTCTGAATCTCACTACGGCATGACGCATGAAATGACGAACGGTCGTGCCGCCGGTGGTGATGGTCAGCGTATCGGACTCGCCCTGCTGTAACGCTCGCACCCGTTGCAGCCCGACTTCGATCGCATCCAACCCCTCCAGCGCGAAGTCCTTGAGAATCCTGCCGGCGGCGGTCGGTTGTACGCCGCGGGCATGGCGTTCGAACAACCGGATGCCAAGCTCGGCTTCCAGCCGCGCGATGTGCTGACTGACGGCGGACTGGGTTCGCTTCAGCTCACGCGCCAGCGAGCTCATGCTGCCAGCCTCGCAGGCGGCGACCAGGATGCGGAGGTCTTCGAGGGTCATGGCGGGATATAAGCATTTCCTTGGGTCAATGCAAAGAACCTTAGCGTTGACTAATGTCCGGGCAAATGGAATGGTGCCGCGCTGAAACCGGGGGAGTTCGTGGTGAAGAGTCAAAGACTGTCGACCATCGATATCGTCGCGCTGAAGCGCCGTGGCGAGCGAATCGCCATGCTGACCGCGTACGACTACACGTCGGCGCAGATGGTCGATGCCGCCGGGGTTCACATGATCCTCATCGGCGATACGGTGGGCATGGTCGTGCAGGGCCAGGACACGACGCTGCCGGTGACCCTGGATCAGATCGTCTATCACTCGCAGATGGTCGCCCGAGGCGCGCAGCGGGCGCTGCTGGTGGGCGATATGCCCTTCATGACCTATCAGGTGAACGTCGAGGAGGCATTACGCAACTCGGCCCGTCTCATGACCGAGGGCAAGGTGGGCGCCGTGAAGATCGAAGGCGGCGTGACGATCGCGCCCACCATCGAGCGGCTCGTCAACGTCGGCATCCCCGTCTGTGGGCACCTGGGCTTTACGCCTCAGTCCACGCACGCGATGGGTGGCCCCCGAATTCAAGGCAAGGAGCCCTCCGCGGCCGCATCTCTGGTCGCCGACGCGAAAGCCCTCGAGGCGGCTGGCGCGTTCGCGATCGTGCTCGAGCTCGTGCCCGCCTCGGTGGCCCGAGAGATCTCCCAGCGGGTATCCATTCCCACCATCGGCATCGGCGCAGGTCCGCACTGTGATGGCGAGGTTCAGGTATTCCACGACCTGTTCGGCCTGTACACCGACTTCAAGCCGCGCCATACCCGTCGCTATCTGAATGTCGCTCAGGACGTGGTCGCGGCGGGCCGCCAATTCGTCAGGGATGTTGCGGAAGGAACGTTTCCGGGTGCCGAACAAACCTCGGATATCGGCGCCGAGGCCAAGGAACGTCTCCGAGCCTTGCTCAGCGCCTAGTCCGCGCTAGCGCACGAGCTCCTTGCCCTCCCACACCTTGCGCTCCGGCGCGCGCGGATCGTTCACCACCTTCGATGTCGTGTCGAAGATCATCGTGGCGCGATTCTGCGCATCGTAGGTCGGCCAGGTCGGCATACCGGCGTGGTTCGGATTGCCGGTGCGTGCGAACGCGATCCACGCCTCGCTCATCGCATCTTCGACGGCCTTCGCGCCAGGTCGCGCGGTGGGACTCGCCGTTGCATTGCTGAAGACGAAAGCGATCTCCGATCCATGTGCCGCTTTCAACGGCGAAGCCTCGAAATCGAAGCTGTAGACAAACACCGGTGACACTTTCGAGGCGGCCTCGGCGAGCCTCACGGTGCCAATGTGAAAGCGATTGCTGCGGATCGCGACCATCAGATCCCAAGGCGTCGCTTGCGGTCGCGCCTGCCTGTACGCAGCAATCAGAGCATCCGTGTTCGCGCCGTAGTCTCGCAGCAGATTCTCGCGAAGCTGTGCTTCGGTCATCTTGCCTATCAATGGATGCTCGCGTGCGTACAGCGCGTACTCGTCCTTGTTCGAGCCCACCATGACGGGTATGCCCCGCGCGATCGGGGCCACCTCGGGCTCGAACATGTTGGCGGGCAGGTAGCTGCCGTCGACCACAGGCCCGAAATCCGGCATCGTGCGGCCCGTGGTGGTCACTGCGGCGAGCAACTTTTCCATCGGCACGGATTGAAGCTCGGCGACCGTTTTGATGCCCAGCTTCTGCATCACCGTCTGCGCGTTCCTGCTGGCCATCTCGGCTGGCATGGCCCGCGTTCGCGCGCCGCTTTGAATGATGCCTCGATGGAAGAGTCCTCGAGCCGAGGGCACACCCAAGAGCGTCGATACCTTCACGCCGCCGCCGGACTCGCCGAATATCGTCACATTGTCGGGATTGCCGCCGAAGGCTGCGATGTTGTCGCGAATCCATTCGAGCGCCAGTTGCATATCCTGTACGCCCGCGTTCCCTGAGTTCGTGAACTCTTTGCCGCCGACCTCGGCGAGATGCAGGTAACCAAATACATTCAAGCGATGATTGATGGTGACGACGACCACGTCACCGCGCCGCGCGAGCCGAGCGCCGTCGTAGAGGGGCTCCGAGCCCGCTCCCGCATAAAAGCCGCGACCATGCAGCCAGACCATCACGGGACGCGTACCGCCGCCTTCGATGGCGGGTGTCCAGATGTTCAACACCAGACAGTCTTCACTGGGTGACAGCAACTCATCGGGCGTCGTCGTGCGCCGGCCTGGATCGCCAGCCTGCGGACAGATCGATCCAAACTTCACCGCGTCCTTCACGCCCTGCCATTTGGCGACTCGCCGTGGAGATTTGAACCGCGCAGTACCGGCGGTTGATTCGCCGTAATGCACCCCCCTGAACACATAGACGGCGGGATCGGGCAACAGCGTGCCACGCAGACGCCCTTCCTGGGTCGCAACGGTCGGCGCATCCGCATGGGCCGTTGCAGCACAAATCCAGACACCCGCGAGCATCGCGAGCCAACGCCAGCTTCTCATGTGCAGTCCCTCGTGGTCAGTTCGTCAGCTTCAATGCAGCCTGCATGGCCGAGCGTCGCGGCCCGAACGGATCGTTCACGATGGCGCTGGAATCATTGAATACCATCGTCGCGCGCTCGGCCGCCGTATAGGGCGTCCACTTCGGTAACTTAGGTGTGTTCGGATCGCCGCTGCGGGCGAATGCGATCCACGCGTCCGCCATCTTGTCCGCCAATGCCGCGGCTCGCGGACCACCGCCAGTGAACCGTGACGAACGCTCGGTGTTATCGAACACGAAAGAGATCTCCAAGGCGTGTGGCGATTTCAGCCGGCCGCCTTGCACCGGCGTTTCCCAGGTGAAGTAATAACAATGCACCGGTGCGGCGCCGAGCGCGGCACGGCGCTCTGCGATCGTCATGATCGGCGCGCAATAGCGCTGATCGCTGAACATCAGAAAGAACAACTCGGACGCAGTGGCCGTCGGCTCGGCCTGGCGATAAGCAGCCAGCACCGACTCGGATTGATCGCCCAGCATTGCTCTGGCTCGAGCCTGCAAGCCAGCCTCATCGAGATTGAATGCTGCCGCATCGCCCGCAAGCTGCAGCGTCATCTCCGTTCGATTGGTGCCGACGATCAAAGGCACCTCCGCCATCAACGCCGACGCCTGGGGATGAAACGGATGCTGCGGCAGGACCTTGCCATCGACGACCGGCGCAAAGCCATTGGTCGTGTGAGACAGCCGATGCTTGCGGCTGGCGGCGTAGAACGCGCCGATCATTTTGTCGATCGGCACTTCCTGCAGTTTGCGAAAGTCGTTCCGCGCGATCTGCAACTCGGCGAGCAATGCTTCGGTCGATCTGACGGCCTCCTCGACGCAGACGACCTTGATCGTCGGTCCGCTCTGGTTGACGGCTGCGTGAAACAAGCCCTTGGCATCAGGCATCGCTAGCAGCGTGCCGACTTTGCGTCCGCCGCCCGACTCGCCGAAGATCATCACGCGATTGGGATCGCCGCCGAAGTTCTCGATGTTCTCTCGGACCCAGCGCAGCGCCTGCACGATATCCAGCATGCCGACATTGCCGCTGTTCGCGAACTCTTCACTGCCGAGCCCGCCGAGATAGGTGAAACCCATGACGTTCAGGCGGTGGTTGATCGTGACGACCACCACATCGCCGCGCTTGGCGAGGTTGGCGCCGTCATACCCCGGGGACGATCCCGAGCCTGCGGAGAAGCCGCCGCCATGGATCCAGAACATCACCGGCCGCTTGGCGCCGTCGCGCAAGCCTCGCGTCCATACGTTCAGCACCAGGCAATCTTCGCTTTCCGGTCGGTCGCTCAGTTCGCCGATCAGCGCGACCGGTCCGTCCGTCGGCGATTGTTTGCCGGGTTCTCGCTGCGGAGTGCTGGGACCATAGTCGAGCGCGTCGCGCACGCCTTTCCATGCCACGGGCGGTTGAGGAGGCATGAATCGATTGAGACCGCCTGTCGGCGCGCCATACGGAACGCCTTTGAAGACGTGCACGGCGTCCCGAGTGAGGCCGCGGACCTTGCCGGCGGTGGTTTCGACAATGGGCTCGGTAGTGGCGAAGGCTCGCGCGGTTTGTAACACCCCTGCGGTGACCACCGCGCCCAAACCGCTTGCAATGACCTCACGTCGCGAGAATCTGCCGGCCATGCTCCCCCTCGATCAGGCATTCGTTAGTGTGCGACCATACTAACCCTGCGCACCGGCGTGGCCAGTGCCGAGAATGTCAAGAAAAGTCCTGACCCCAGGGTCTGTTAGCACTTCTTATGCCGCTGCCCAAACGCGCGATTGCCGCCCGCTTCCTGCCGGATCGATATCGTTACTGGTATTCGTTGAGCAAGCTCGCGATGGATCCGCTGTACGAAGCCGTGCCCGGCGCATTCGACGCGCAGCGTGAGCCGCTGCTGGATCTGGGATGCGGAATCGGTCTGCTACTGCATTGCTTGCGAGCCAGTGGCTGCGACTTGCCGTATGTCGGCGTCGATACCGACGCTGCAAAGATCGACGCCGCCCGCGTCGCTTCGGCGCGCGGTGGGCAACTCGACGCGCAGTTCCAGGTTTGTGACTTGAGCGTGCAGTTCCCCAAGCACGAAGGCAGTGTCGCGTTGCTGGATGTGCTTCAGTATCTGCCTGAGCGAGCGCAAGCAACGCTGCTCGCGCAAGCGGCCCAGTGCGTCAGCAAGCAAGGCACACTGGTGATTCGTACGGGCCTCGCCGATGGCACCTGGCGAAGCGCGATGACACGGGCCACCGATCGCTTCGGTCATCGCGTCGGCTGGATGAAGACCTCCTTCAAGGCGCAGCCCTCGGCGCAGGAGCTGCGCACGGTGCTACGGAATCACGGCCTGCAGGCGGACTTCAAGCCGCTATGGGGACGCACGCCATTCAACAATTGGTTGGTGGTTGCGCGGCGCTCGGCGAGCGCCGCAGCTTGAGAGAACGCCTCAAGGATAGATCTCGAATTCCTTGAGTCCGTAGTTGCGAGCGGTCGTGCCGTGCTTCGTGGCGAACACGCGGATGAAGCGCCCTACGCCGGTCAGGCCGCGGATATCGTCGATACCGCCATCACCGGTCGTCGTTTTGTAGATATTGGTCCAGACGTTGGTGCTCACCTGCGTTTGAATCGTATATTCGGAGGCGTAGTCTGCGTCCCAGACCAGACGCACTCGTGAGATCGAGTATTGCTGCCCGAGATCCACGTAGATCCATTCCTTATCGGCGCCCTTGGGCACGCTGTGCCAACTGGTCGAGGTGCTGGCGTCGGTGACCTTGGCGGCGCTGAACGCAGTGCTCTCGGTCGAGCTGGGATATGCCTTGCGACCCTTCGCGAGATTGCGTGGCGATTCGGCCGCAGCCAGCATCGCGCCAAACTCTTTCCAGCCGCGGGCTTCGAGCGGCCGCTTCTCGCCGAGAAAGGTCTGCTTGTCCGCACCCGAGGCTTCAGGCCAGATCTCGATGACTTCCAGTTCCAGTCCTCGAGCCACCGCGGCAGCCAGACGTTCGCCGAGATAGAGCGGATAATCGCCTTCGTCCGCGGGACCGCCGCCGTTGCGGGTCACACCGACATTGCCCGTGCCCGTTTCGGACAGCGCAAAACGTTTGCTGCGTGCGAGTGCGAACTCAATCGCCGCTGGCAGTCCCCAGCCGCGCGTCGGGTTCCAATAGTCGGCCGCCGGATAGTCCCAGATCACGCGACGGTTCGCAGCGTTCGCAAGCCACGCATCGAGCGTGACGTTCTCGCCGCTGCTCCAATCGTGATAAGCCGTCTTGTCGCGTGAGCGAGTGGGATTCCAGATCGGGCTGTAGTGCGTCGGTGCGACGATATCGACGTAAGTATCGCCGGGATAACTGCTCTGCTCGCTCAGCCCGTAGTTCGCGTAGGACGCGCTTGGGCTCCACATCGTTTCGATGATCATGCCGTTGGCGCTCGCATAGGAATGCGCGAGATCGGCAACGTGCCGCCAGGCTGCAACGTAAGCCGCGCGCGTCGCTTCGCTGCGCACCTGCCAGCCATACCAGTTGCCGTTCTGTTCCCAGCCGATGCGCAGATAGATCTTGCGAAAGCCGGTGTTCTTGAATGCATCGAAGATCGCAGGCCAGACCCGGTGACGATTGGCGCCGTCCGCATCATATTTGCCGGCCGCGACGTCGTTCATCATTGCGATGGCCGCAGCTTCGCTGTACGTGCCGTAGTTGGGATGGTCCTTCGGCAGATCGAGCTGATAGACCGTCGGATCGTCGGTGAGGCCGACGCTCACGATGGGAATCAGATTCGGATGGCCCTGCGCATCGAGCCGGTTCAGAGATTCCACCGAGCACAACTGCGCCAGATTGCCCGCCGCCCAGGCGGCGTTGTTGCGCCATTTGGGGTCGTACGTGCCGGCGCTCCAGATCGGCTCGCGATAATCGACGAATACGTTGGTGGAGTTGGGGATCTGTTGCACCTTGCTGACGAAGGTGCGATAGGCGGGCGCCGCGGTTGCGGGCGCCGCCTCGCCAATGAAAAAGCCGAGCTTGTCGAACTGCTGCGCGTGGGCCGCAACTCCAACCATCAACATCCACAATCCCAGCAACCGTGCCGCTACTTTCAAACTCATCTCCTGCAAGTGCCAGCCCGCAACGCATTCACGGGCTTTTCCTGTCAGGACATGATGGGCACTACGAAGGCGCAGATCGATGAGCGCGACGGTCAAAGTCACGCTGGCAAAGCGGACGATAGCGGGTCAGCGTTTTCCTGGCGCGCCCTTAAGCGTCTGGAGTCGCGGCCTCGGTGGGCTGCGCGGCGGCGGTTTTCTTCGCGTGTTCTTCCATCCACACGCGCAACGACTTCGGTCGCATATCGGTCCACACTTTGCCGACGTAGTCCAGACACGTTTTCTTATCGCCGGCGACACCCGTGTCGGTCCAACCGCGTGGAATGTCCATGCCGTCCAGCCACAGGGAATACTGCTCTTCCTCGTTGACCAGCACGCGGAACTTGCCGTTCTCGTCGTCGAATCCACCCGCCATGGCGCGCTCCTTCAATAGTAGTCGGTGCGTTGAGCGCCGCGATGCTAACGAGAGACGAAGCCGGTGACCGCTGCGAATGGGCAGCGGTATCGTGAGGTCGGAAGCTCGAGAGCGCGAAGCCTGCGATTCGTCGGATGAAAATCGCCTCGAGGCGCCTCGAGCAGGCGTGCGAGCGCTACGCCTCAGGCACGGATTGTTGGGCTTGGCGGATTACTCGATGCCGGCAATGCCGAGGTCGACCGCTATGCCTTGGCGGGCGTCATCCACGGCAGTGTGTCCAGATCCAGGTTGCCGCCAGTGAGGATGATGCCGACGCGACGGCCAGGCAGATCGAGCTGCCCGTCGACCAGGGGGGCGTAGCCGACCGCGCCGGAGGGTTCGACGATGATCTTCAGCACTTCCCAGATCGTCCGCATCGAGTTGACGATTTCCGTTTCGGACACCGTGACGATCCCGTCGACGTGCTGCTGGATCTCCTGGAACGTGAGCTCCCCCAGCGTGCCTCGCAGGCCATCGGCGATCGTATTAGGCGAGGTGCATGGGATGAGTCGTCCCGCGGCGAGCGACTGTGCGGCGTCATCCGCCCCCTTGGGCTCGACGCCGAACACCTGAATCTGCGGGTTGATGCTTTTCGCGGCCACCGAGATACCGCTGATGAGCCCGCCGCCACCAACCGGACACAGGATGTCGGTGAGATCGGGCACCTCCTCCAGCAACTCGAGCGCGGCAGTGCCCTGCCCCGCCATCACGCGCAGATCGTTGAAAGGGTGAATGAACACGGCGCCGGTACGCTCGACCACGCTCTCGGCCGTGCTCACTCTTGCGGCATAGGTGGGCTCGCACATGATCACTTCGGCGCCGTAGCGTCGGACCGATGCGATCTTCGCCTGAGGAACGATCGAAGGCATGACGACATAGGCCGGAATGCCTCGCAGCCTGGCCGCACGAGCCACGGCGGCGGCATGATTGCCGGAAGAATGCGTCACCACACCGCGGGCCGCTTCTTCATCGGAAAGCAAGGCGACGGCGTTGGTCGCGCCTCGCGCTTTGAACGCACCGATCTTCTGCAAGTTCTCACACTTGAAGTACAGGTGTGCGCCCGCTTTGCCATCGAGCACCTCGCTGGTCATGACCGGCGTGCGGTGAATGCGATCTTTGATGCGGGTGTGAGCGGCGCGGATATCGGCCAGAGTCAAAGTCATTCGCTACCCCGTGAATGGTGCTGGTCGGGCGCGAGGCATTATACGCACATGCTAAAAAACCGTACGTGCAGTGCTTTGTAGGGAACCGCCCAGTTGCCGCCGCTGTTGTGCTGGAGAGTCCGAGTTCCGGCAATAACTGGGTTACCGATGCCGATTTCCGCTGCGCATTCCGCGCGCCCCATCTTCGACAATGGCAGTGAATTGGGTCGCCTGGTCAGCGCCTTCGATTGGTCCAGGACCCCGTTGGGTCCACTGGAAGTCTGGCCCACGAGCCTGCGCACCGCCGTAAACCTGGTGCTCGACTCGCGCCATCCGATGTGGATGGGCTGGGGGCCGCAGGCCACCTTTCTCTACAACGACGCCTACGTGCAAGTGCTCGGCCCGGCCAAGCATCCCTGGGCACTGGGACGGCCGGCGCAGGAAGTCTGGGCCGAGATCTGGGATGTCTGCGGGCCGCTGGCCGACAAGGTGTTCCAGGGTGGCGAGGCGAGCTTCGTCGATGACGTGCAGTTGTTCATGAGCCGCGGCGATTTCCTGGAAGAGACCTACTACTCGTTCTCGTACAGCCCGATCCGCGACGAAACCGGCCGCGTCGCCGGCTTGTTCTGCCCCAGCGCCGAAACCACACATAAAGTGCTCAATGCTCGCCGCCTGCGCACGCTCTCGGAGCTGGCGGCGAAGGCGCTGGTGGAGCGTTCGGTGGACGGGGCCTGTGCCTCGGCCATCGACACGCTTGCGAAGAACCCGGAGGACGTGCCCTTCGCCCTGCTGTATCGGATCGATCCGGTGCACCGTCGGGCCGTACTCAATCGCAGCACCGGCATTTCCCAGAGAATCGATGAGTGCGCGCCGCCCATTCTGGATCTCGATGCGCACGACGCCGTGTGGCCGATCCGAGCCATCGTAGAGACCTGCCAGCCGCGCACCATTCGCACCGAGCGATGCAAATCATTGCCGCTCGGGCCTGCCGATCGGCCGATCGCGGAGGCCATGCTGGTGCCGGTCATGTCGGGTGCTCAGGAGCAACCCACCGCGGTGTTGATCAGCGGTGTGAATCCCACGCGTCGGCTCGATGAGGAATATCGAACCTTCTTCAACCTGATCGCCAGCCACGTAGCCACGGCGATCCACAATGCTCGCGCGGTGGAAGAGGAACGCGAGCGGTTGCAGCGACTGGCGGAGCTGGATCGCGCCAAGACCGCGTTCTTCTCGAACGTCAGTCATGAGTTCCGAACGCCTCTCACATTGATGATGGGTCCGCTCGAGGACGCACTTGCAGAGACGGACGCGCCGCTACCGCCCGCACACAAGGAACGTCTGCGAACCGCGCATCGCAATTCGCTGCGACTGTTGCGGCTGGTGAACACGCTGCTGGATTTCTCACGCATCGAGGCGGGTCGCACCAAAGCGAAGTTCCGCCCGACCGATCTTGCGACGCTCACCGCGGCGCTGGCATCGACGTTCCGTTCTGCGCTCGTTCGTGCATCGCTGCAGTTCACCGTCGACTGCCCGGCCCTTTCCCAACCGGTGTTCGTCGATCGTGAGATGTGGGAGAAGATCGTCCTGAACCTGCTCTCCAATGCATTCAAGTTCACTTTCGAAGGCGGTGTCGAGGTGCGCTTGCGCGAAACAGCGGCTGGGGCCGAGCTCACGGTGCGGGATACGGGTGTCGGTGTTCCGCCCGAGGAACTGCCGAAACTGTTCGAGCGCTTTCATCGCATCGAAGGCCAGAAGAGCCGGACACACGAAGGCAGCGGCATCGGCCTTGCGTTGATCCAGGAGTTGGTGCGACTGCATCAGGGCAAGATCGAGGCGGACAGCCAGTTGCACCAAGGCACGAGCTTTCGGGTGACGATTCCCTTTGGCTCGCAGCACCTGCCCTCGGATCAAATTCATACTGCCTCCGACAGCTCGCGTGGCGGCGTTCGCTCCCAGGCCTTCGTCGAGGAGGCATTGACCTGGTTGTCCGATGAGGGGCTCGGCATTCAGGAATATCACGACGATGCCGATACCGCCGATCTCGCCCAGGTCGAAGGCTCCCGAGTGCTGCTGGCCGACGACAACGCCGACATGCGCCAGTACGTCTCACGATTGCTGAGCAAACATTTGCAAGTCGAAGCCGTGGCCGATGGCGCGGCTGCGCTCGCGGCGATTCGATCGCGGCGGCCCGATCTGGTGTTGACCGATGTGATGATGCCCGAGATCGACGGCTTCGGTTTGTTGAAGGCGATTCGCGAGGATGCGGCGCTGCGCGATCTGCCCGTGATCATGCTCTCGGCTCGCGCTGGTGAAGAAGCTCGCATCGAAGGTCTCGATGCCGGCGCCGATGACTATCTGATCAAGCCATTCTCGGCTCGCGAACTGACCGCGCGCGTCCATGCCAACCTGAAACTGGCGAGCGTGCGCCGGGATGGCGTGGCGGCGCTGGCGGAAAGCGAACAACGCTTCCGGAACATGGCGGAAAACTCTCCGGTGATGATCTGGGTCACCGACGCCGACGGTCAGTGCACCTATCTGAACAAGAGCTGGTATGACTTCACCGGACAGGCCGAAGCCGAAGCGCTGGGCCTGGGCTGGACCGATGCGGTCCATCCAGACGATCGTGAGAGTGCGGCGCGCGCATTCATCGAATCGAGCAAGGATCACAGGGAGTTCCGCGTCGAGTACCGGCTGCGTCGCCATGACGGCGAATACCGTTGGGCGATCGATGCGGCTTCGCCACGCTTCAGCGGCGATGGCCAGTTTCTGGGCTACGTCGGCTCGGTGATCGATATCAGCGAGCGCAAGCAGGCCGAGCAGACGTTGTTGAATCTCAACGAGACGCTCAAACAGCGCGTCGAAGCGGAGATCGCGGCTCGAGGCGATGCCGAGAAAGCGTTGCGCCAGGCGCAGAAGATGGAGTCCCTCGGCCAGCTGACCGGTGGCATCGCGCACGACTTCAACAACATGCTGAACGTGGTCATCGGCAATCTGGATATGCTGTTGCGACGGCTGGCTCGCGGCGACACCAACGTTCAGCGTTTCGCTTCCTTCGCGCTCGATGGCGCCACGCGCGCCGCGCAACTCACCGAGCGCCTGCTCGCCTTTGCTCGCCAGCAACCGTTGCGCCTCGAGCCGATCAATGCCAACAAACTCATGGCCGGCATGTCCGACCTGCTGCATCGAACGCTCGGCGAGACCATTCGCACCGAGACCGTGCTCGCCGGCGGCCTCTGGAAGATCCACACCGACACCAATCAGCTGGAAAGCGCGATCTTGAATCTTGCAGTGAACGCGCGCGATGCCATGCCCGACGGCGGCAAACTCACGGTGGAGACTGCCAATGCCCATCTGGACGACATCTACGCCGCCCAACATGCCGGTGTGCCGCAAGGCCAGTACGTGATGATTGCGGTGAGCGATACCGGATGCGGCATGTCGCCGGAGGTGATTCAGAAGGCCTTCGATCCGTTCTTCACCACCAAGTCGGTGGGCAAAGGTACGGGCCTTGGGCTGAGCCAGGTGCACGGTTTCGTGCATCAGTCCGGCGGGCACGTGAAGATCTACAGCGAGGTCGGTCAGGGCACGACGGTGAAGATCTATCTGCCGCGTTATTACGGAAGCTCCGAAGACGTCCCGACCCAGCCGCGCTATGCGCCGCCGTCTCCGGGCGCCGGCACAACCGTCCTGGTGGTCGAGGATGAGGACAGTGTGCGTCACGTGAGCGTCGAGGCGCTGACGGAGCTGGGCTACACGGTGCTCGAGGCAAACGGCGCCGCGATGGCGCTAAGACTGCTCGATCGACATCCCGAGATCAGTCTCATGTTCACCGATGTCGTGATGCCCGAGGTCAACGGACGCATGCTGGCGGACGAAGCGCGCCGACGGCGGCCCAATCTGAAGGTGCTGTTTACGACCGGCTACACGCGCAATGCCATCGTCCATAACGGCGTGCTCGATCCCGGAGTGCATCTGATCGGCAAGCCGTTCAATCTCGAACAGCTGGCGCGGAAGCTCGCCGAGATCAAAGACGCTTGATCTCGACCGGTGCTTCGACCAGCGGGCCCGGCGTGCTCACCGTGCCGAGGTACACGATAGCGACGATGTGATCTTCCGGCGCGAGGCCGCACAGTGCTTTGACGCCGGCGTCATAAGCGGCTGCACCGGTTTTCCACTGTGCGCCGAATCCGAGGGCCTGGGCAGCCAACAGCATGTTCTGTACCGCTGCGGCTGCGGCACACACCTGCTCGATCTCCGGAATCTTGCCCTTGCTGATCTTGGCGCCGACCAGGATCACGACGGGCGCGCGCAGCGCCTTGTTCTTTTCGGCATCCAGATGTTCCTGCGTCGAACTCGGCACGCGGGTGCGCAGCGAATTCGCCATCGCCTCACCGAGCTTTTCGCGAGCGGCGCCTTCGAGCACGGTGAAGCGCCAGGGGCGAAGCCGACCATGATCGGGCGCGCGTGTGCCGGCACGAATGATCTGCTCCACTTGCTCGGCGCTCGGCGCCGGCGCTGCAAGCTTCAGCGGAGAGGTCCGCGACTGGATACCTTCGAGCAAATCCATCATTCGTTCTCTCGTCTGTCAGAGCGTTCGCACTTGCATGGCCAGATGCAACCGGTCGCCCTTCATCGTGCACATCGAAATATCGGCGCCCCCCGCCACCGCCCAGGTGCGAGCGAGCGCCTGCGAGGGGATGTAGACCGGCAGCTTGAACTGCGTGTCGATCTGAATCTTCATGTTCGGAATGTGCGGCGCTGCCGAGGCCAGGCAACGTCCCATGGACCACATGCCGTGCGCCACCGCCTGCTTGAAACCAAACATCTGCGCGGTGCGTGCCGTCAAATGAATTGGATTGAAATCGCCGGACACGCGCGCGTAACGCCAGCCGGTGTTGTCCGCAACTTCGAGCGCATCGGTATGCGTGCCCGACTCGGGATGATTCGAGCGCTCGATCACCGGGCGCTTGCTGCCCTCTTTCGGGCCCGAGGTGCCGCGAGCGAACATCGTGCTGATCTCTTCCCACACCACTACGCCGTTCTGATCGTAGCTGGTGGTGAAGTCATATTCCTGGCCGAAGTCCGTCTCGCGCATGGTGTCGAAGAACACGCGCAGGCGCAGCGGTGCGCGCTCATCGACCGGCGCGAGCACGCGAATCGTATTGCGCAGATGGATCAGGCCCAGCACCTTCACCGGGAAATTCTTTACGACGAACAGCTGCATGTGCAGCGGCATCGCAAGCACGTGCAGATAGGCCGGCGGCAGGCCCTGCACCGACGCAGGTACGGCGCAGACCTCGCGATAGCGCTGCAGATGGGCTGCAGACAGCTTCACCGTGCGCGCTTCGATCTCGACCGGTTCGATCACCGTGCCTTCGGGCGCGCTGTACGGTTTTTTGCCGAGCAGCACGCGCGCGTACGCGGGCACCATCGAAGGGCGGCGGGCAAAAGAAATCTTGGTCGGTGCTGACATCAATGAGCGATCAATGCGCGACTATAGAAAGAGTTCGGAAACGGATGCGGGCACTCAAGGCACGACGCGGTCGATGACGATGGTCAGCGGCCCGCTGGTCTTGCCGAATTCATATTCGGCCTCGCCATACAAATCTCCACTTTGCTGCTGAGGCGCGCCGGAGCGCGACAACCGTGCAACAACTACCACCTTCGGTACGGTGGCAATGGAGCGTGACGGGATCATCGCATCACTTTCCGAGAGTGTCACATTCAGCGGCAGCGAATCGGAGCTGTGCCGTTGCACGGCGAGCGGCGGACCTCCAGCGCTGGCATCGCGAGCGAGGACGAACAGCGGTAGTGTGCCCGTCATCTGCTGCCGCAACTGCGGCGACAAGGACACCGAGACCTGGATCGATCGTGCGCCCGCTGCCGGCGCCGCCGAGGGTGTCGACGGTTGGGCTGATGTCGCCGGTCCACCGCCGGCGGCAGAAATCTGCTCATCCAGATCCTGGATCTGCTGCGCCAGGATGCCGCGGATTTGTTCCGGCGGGTTTTGCGCCAGGAGCAACTGCAGCCGATCGCGACCGAGGCGCAGATCACCCGAGCGCAGCGCCGCGACACCGCCATACCAAAGCGCCTTCGGATGATTCGGCTCCATCGCGAGCGCGCTATCGAACAGCTTGCCGGCACGACCCGAAAGCGAAGCCTCGTCGGTGAGCGCCAGGGCTTCGCCCAGGCCCACGACCGCTTCGACATCCTGGCCCTTCGAGAGGTCATACGCCTGCTGATAGGCGTCGGCGGCGCGTGGAAAACGGCTCATCGCCGTATACGAGCGACCGAGCATGATCCAACCTTCCAGGTTGTCCGGGTTCTGCTTGAGCTTCGCCTCCAGTCCCGCGACGGCCTGCTCCATGTTCGCCGCCTGCGCGCTTTCGATCTGCACCGTCTTCCAGTCCCAGTTGCTCAGACCGGCGTACATGAGCACGGCGAGCACCGGCACCAGCAGCGCTACCGCAAGCCCGGAGAAACGACGCTCGGTTCGATACGAAGCGAGCTCCGTCGACTCGGTCGCCTCACCACGTGGCGCACGCAGCAGCGGCAGCACCATCCACAACAGCGCCGCCACCAGCATGGCGACGCAGACGACGATGAAAGCGGTCACGAGGCACCCAGGCCGGGATCGGCAGGATCGGTATCGGGAAGCTTGGATTTGCGCGAGATCACGATGACCGCGACGATGACGCCGCCGATGACCAGCAATGCAGGCGCGGCCCACAGCAGCAAGGTCCGACCCGTGACAGGCGGCTTGTAGAGCACATAGTCGCCGTAACGATCGGTCATGTACGTCTTGATCTCCTCATCGCTCTTGCCGGCAGCCATCAACTCTCGCAACTGTCGGCGCAGGTCGGCGGCAAGCTGTGCATTGGAGTCGGCGATGGTCTCGCTGCGGCACTGGAGACAACGCAGTTCGCGCGCCAGCCGCTCGTAGCGAGCCTGCAGCGCCGGATCTTCGAACGCGGGCGCCGTGTCGATGGCGAACGCCTGCAGTCCGAAAAACGTGAGGATCGCGGCTAGAAAAAGCTGTTTCATGGTGAGCCCGCCTTTGCCTGCGGCAACAGCGGCACGAACTCCTGTTCCCAAATCTCCACCGTGATGGGCGCGACATGTTTCTTCAGAACCTTGCCGTTCGCGCCGATCAAAAACGTTTCCGGCGCACCGTACACACCCCAATCGATGCCCGCGCGTCCCTCATCGTCGAAGGCGCTCACCACATAGGGATCGCCGAGCTGTTGCAGCCAGTTGAGCGCTTGATCGCGGTCGTCGCGGTAGTTCAAGCCGACGATGGGCACTTCGCCCCGGCGCGCGATTTCGAGCAGCGCGCCGTGTTCTTGACGGCAGCCCACGCACCAGGAGCCCCAGACATTGACCACATACGGTTTGCCGGCCAGTTCGCTGTTTGAGAAGCTCTTGGAAGGATCGTCCAGACGCGCCAACTCGAAGATCGGCGCACTCTTGCCGATCAGCGGCGATGGCAGCGTCTGTTTGTCACGGCCCAGGCCGAAATACAGAAAGCCGGCGAGTACAGTGAACAGCCCGATGGGAAGCAGGTACTTAAGCATGCGTTGGCGAGGCTCAGGCAGTCTTTGCGCCGGCCGCAGCGGCGGCGCTTTCATCGACGGTCACACGTTTGCGATAGCGACGATCGCAGATCGCGATCAAGCCGCCGAGCGCCATGATGGCCGCACCGAACCAGATGAATCTCACCATCGGCTTGTACTGCAAGCGCAGGCTCCAGGCGTCGCCGCCCAGCGGCTCACCCATGGCGACGAACAGGTCGCGATGCCAGTGCGCGTCGATGCCGGCTTCGGTCATCGCGTTCTTCTGCACTCGATAGACGCGTTTCTGCGGGTGCACGACCGCCACTTGCTTGCCATTGCGAGTGATCACCACTTCGCTCTGCACCGCCTGGTAGTTGGGACCCGCGACGTCCTCGAGCTTGGTCATCGTGAACTCGAAGCCCGCATGCTCGGTGGTCTGGCCGGGCTTCAGGCTGAGGTCGGTTTCTTTCTTGTACGACTCCACCGTGGTCGCGCCGATGATGAAGAGCGCCAGACCGAAGTGCGCAACGCTCATGCCGATGATGCTCGCCGGCAGCGAATGCCCATTGCGCCAGCGGTTGATCGGATCGACCAGCGAAGCGCCTGCGACCCAGAACGCGGCAGTGAGACCGACGATGGTCATCACCGAATTCCAGCCATACGCGCCCACCGAGACGGCAAGGGCGAGCACGAGGGCGACAACCAACAGCACGCCGAGCGTTTTCTTGATCGACTCGAACGATGCCTTCTTCCACGCCGCATGCATGCCCGGCGCGAGCAGGAACACCATCGGCAGCATCGGCACCAGGAACATCGCTTCGAAGTACGGCGGACCGACCGACACTTTGTCCAGACCGAACGCGTCCATGAACATCGGATACGTGGTGCCGATCAAGATCACGACGGTCGCGGCCACCAGCAGGATGTTGTTGAAGAGCAGGAACGACTCGCGCGAGACGGGTGCGAAACCTGCGTTCGAGCGAAACAGCGGCGCACGCCAGGCATACAAGCCCAATGCGCCGCCGACGCAGACGCAGAGGAAGGCCAGGATGAACAAACCTCGTCCCGGATCGCTCGCGAACGCATGCACCGACTCGATCACGCCCGAGCGGACCAGGAACGTGCCCAGCAGCGACAGCGAGAACGCGGTGATCGACAGCAGCAACGTCCAGCTCTTGAACAGGCCGCGCTTCTCGGTCACCGCCAGTGAGTGGATCAGCGCCGTGCCGATCAGCCACGGCATGAACGATGCGTTCTCGACCGGATCCCAGAACCACCAGCCGCCCCAGCCGAGCTCGTAGTACGCCCACCAGCTGCCGAGCGCGATCCCGCAGGTCAGAAACATCCAGGCGACGGTGGCCCAGGGACGCACCCAACGCGCCCACAGCGAATCGAGTTTGCCTTCGAGCATCGCGGCCACCGCGAACGCGAACGGCACGGAGAAGCCGACGTAACCGATGTAGAGCATCGGCGGGTGAATCGCCAACGCCGGATCCTGCAACAACGGATTCAGATCGCGACCATCCGGCGCCGCCGGCCACAGACGCAGGAACGGATTGGAGGTCAGCAGAATGAACAGTGCAAAGCCGGCGCTGATCACGCCCAACACGCCGATCACGCGACTGGTCATCTGTTGAGGCATGTTGCCGCTGAAAGCCGCGACGCCGAGCGCCCAGGTGGCCTGCACCAGCATCCACAGCAGCAAAGAGCCTTCGTGCGCTCCCCACACCGCGGCGAATCGATAGAAGGTCGGCAGCTCCGAGTTGGAGTTCTGCGCGACATACAGCACCGAGAAATCGTTGTGATAGAAAACGTACGAGAGGCAGGCGAACGAGAACAGCGTGAACACCCACTGCCCCGCGACCGCGCGATTCGCCAGCGCGATCCAATGTGGACGCCGCCAATGCGCGCCCATGAGCCCGAAGAATGCCTGGGGCAACGTCAGGCAGAACGCCAGGATCAGCGCGAAGTGTCCGAGTTCGGCGGCCATGTCGCTTCCTAAGTGGTGGGCAGCGGCCCGTCGGCCGGCGGCTTCTGGTGCTGTTTCTTCAGCGCATCCGCCACTTCCGGCGGCATGTAGTTCTCATCGTGCTTGGCCAGCACTTCCTCGGCGATGAACACGCCATCGGGGCCCATGCGACCGCGTGCGATCACGCCCTGCCCCTCACGGAACAGATCGGGCAGCACGCCGGTGTAGCTGACTTTCACCTCGTGAGCGTAATCCGTGAGTGCGAAGTGTGCTTCGAGGCTGCCCTCCGCACGGGTGAAGCTGCCTTCCGGAACCATGCCGCCGACCCGGAACACCCGGTCCTTCGGCGCCTTGCCGGCCGTCACATCCGAGGGCGAATAGAAGTACAGCAGATTGTCCTGGAAGGCGGTCAGCGCGAACGCAGTGGCCGCGCCCACACCCAGGACGATCAGTGCAACCAACGTCATGCGACGGCGACGAGGGGTCATGACGACGAGGAGGACTCCGAGTTGAGTGAATCGGCGATCTTGAGCCGGCGTTGGGCGCTGAGCACCTGTTCGGCGAGCGAACGCCGGCCCAGCCAGACATTCAGCACCAGCACGGCCAGCACCAGCCCATAGCAGGACCAGACGTAAACGCCATAATCCCCCATGTCAAGTACATCTCTCAAGTTCATGATCGGGCTAGACTTTCACTTAACCAGCTGGCGTTCCGCTCGCGCCGCAGGATCTCCCCGCGCAGACGGTCACAGAGCACCGCGCCAAAGTACAGGATGAAGGCCAGCATCATGATCAACAAAGGCCAGAGCATGGACCCTTCGATGGAGGGGGCGGCAAGTTTCGAGATACTGGGGCCCTGGTGCAAGCTGTTCCACCAGACCACCGAGTATTTGACGATGGGCACATTGACCACACCGACGATGGCGAGGATGGCGCTGGCCCGGTCGGCGCGCTGCGTGTCGTCGAATGACGCTCGCAGGGCCATGTAGCCCAGATATAAGAAGAGCAGGATCAGCTCCGAGGTCAGGCGCGGATCCCACTCCCACCAGGTGCCCCACATGGGCTTGCCATAGATGGAGCCGGTCGCGAGCGTTGCGACCGTGAACCAGGCCCCGACGGGCGCACAGGCCGCGGCCACCGCATGGGCCAGCTTGATCCGCCAGATAACGCCGACAGCGGCAGCCACCGCCATCACCACGTAGATCATCAATGACAGCGATGCGCTCGGCACGTGGACATAGATGATGCGAAACGCATCCTTCTGCTGATAATCCTCGGGCGCCAGCACCAGACCGCCGATCGCACCGACGATCATCAACAGGATCGCCGGCCAGAACAGCCACGGACGCACCAGACCGGCCGTGCGGTAGGCGTAAGGCGGCGAGCTGAGCTTGTGAAACCACAGCCACATAGCTAATTAGGACTCCACACTGATCCGCATGGCGGCAGCCATGGCGAAGGGCCCGAGGCTGACGAAGAACAACAAAAGCGCTGCCAGCAAGTTTAGCGGACCGGCCACCGGTTCGCCCTGCATCGCCAGATCTACGGCCCGAGCGCCAAAGATCAGAACCGGCATCTCGAGCGGCAGCACGAGCAACGCCAGCAGCACACTACCCCGCCGGACACTCACGGTGAGTGCCGCGCCGATGGCTCCCAGGACCGACAACGATCCGGTGCCTAGCGCCAGCGTCGCCGCGAGCACCGGCCATACAGACTGCGGCATTCCCAAAGCAGTTCCCACGATCGGCGCCATCAGCACCAGCGGCAGGCCGGTGAGCAGCCAATGCGTGGCGGTTTTCGCCAGCAGCAGCAGCGACAGCGGCTGACCGGACAGCACCCACTGCTCCATGGTGCCGTCTTCGACGTCGGGCCTGAACAGCGATTCAAGCGCCAGCAACGACGCCAGCATCGCCGCCACCCACAGCACGCCGGGCGAGATCTTGCGCAACTCGTCCAGCGCGGGACTGATCGCCAGCGGGAACAGCGTGGTGACGATCACGAAGAAAATGAGCGGCTGGAGCACCTGATCCCAATGGCGCACGGCCAGCCGCAGATCGCGCGCCAGCACCAGCATCAGGATCTTGCCCAGTCCGGGCGTCGTCTGAACGGACGACTGCATCAGCGCAACTCCAGTGTACGTACCCCGGGCTCGCCCTGAAGTAGCAGCTGATGTGCGGCGGTGAGGATCATGCCGCCCGTTCGCATGTGTTCGGCGATGCGCGCTTCGAACAGCGCAATGCCGGCCTTGTCCAGGTTGGTAATTGGCTCGTCCAGAATCCACAGCGATGCGCGTGTCAGCATGATACGGGCCAGAGCGACTCGACGCTTCTGCCCGGCCGACAGCGCGCGCACCGGCAAGTCTGCGCAAGCTTCGATTTGCAGTAACTGGAGAGTTTCGCGTAGCTCCTCCGTAGTGACTGCGCGCCGCACGGCGACGCCGAAACGGAGGTTTTCCAGCGCGGTCAGGTCGGATTTGAGCCCATTGACGTGCGCAAGATAGGCAAGCTCGCGATGAAACTCATCGCGCGCGCCCGGCAAGCTCTGCCCCTGCCAGAGGATCTCGCCCGACTCGGTCGGCAGCAAGCCGGCCACACAGCGCAGCAGACTGGTCTTGCCCACACCATTCGGCCCGACCACCTGCAGCAGCTCGCCGCTGTATAGGGCAAACGACACGCCGCGTAACAGGTGTTTCTCGCCGCGCCAGAGATGGATGGCGCGCGCTTCCAATTGCGGCTGCGGTGAAGTCGCAGCGACCTGTGCATGCATTCTTGGTGTCGAGCTAAGTTCTGTGTGTAACGGTTTGTGCGCGCGGAGTTTAGCATGCTGCCCTCAAGTGGCTTACAATCCACGCCCCGCCCTGCCCGGGTGGCGAAATTGGTAGACGCAAGGGACTTAAATTTTGAGCACCCGGCTCGGAAACGGCCGGCGTGAATGGGGTCAAATTCGGGGAAACAGCCTCACGCTCGCACTTCGGCGCGTGCGTGCCTGCAATCCCGAGCTAAGCCTGGCCCGCCCGCCGCGGCGGACAAGGAAAGTGTAGAGACTTGACGGCCCCTGTCTAACTCCCGAGAGTTCGCGGGACACGACAAAGAGAAAGTCCAGACTCCAAACGAGCAACGGATTAACAGTCCGTCACTCGGCAGCGAAAGCTGTAGCGAGTACGAAAATCCCTCGGAGGCGACTCCGTACCGGTTCGAGTCCGGTCCCGGGCACCATCAGAACATCCGACGGCATCCGATTCGTGGCGCCCACTTGTGCGCGGTTGTGGCGGATGAGATATCCGGATCGAACCAAACCCAACAATCGGCGGCAACCGAATGCGCTAGCGTGGTTCGCTGCTCAGCCGAACACGAGTGGCTTCAATTCGTCCGCGCACCATTGGCGAAATGTGGTGGGCGTCGCGGATTCAGGCGTGCGTCGCTGCGCATTGTCGAGCCCACTATTCTTGGCTCTGGCCATGTCTGTCATTCCTTGCGCCATTGCCTCGGACATCCCGCGCTGAACGAAGCCTGCCTTGTAGGCATCGAAGGAGATCTGCGTGTAACGGACCGGCCTGTTCAAGACCTCGGACATGATTCGCGCCATGTCGTTGAAGGACAGGTCTTCGGGACCGAGGACGGGCACTTCTTCTCTGCCGCTCCAGGTCGCATCGATCAGCAGCCTGGCGGCGACCGTCGCGATGTCACGGGTCGCGATGGCCGGGAGCTTGCGGTCGCCATCGATCGCGCCGAAGAACACACCCTGATCCTTGATCGGCTGCACCTGTCGTTTGAGGTTGTCCATGAATGAAGGCAGGGCCAGCGACCGGAAGCTGGTGCCGGTTGCCGCGATCATCTCGTCCATCGCCAATGAAGCTGTGACATATCCAGCGTTATTCGCGATGGTGAGTCCGCGGCCCAGCGCGGAAATCCCCACCACACGATGCACGCCGTGTTTGCGAATGGCTTCGCAAGCTGGCTGCGTAAAATCCAGATACGCAGCTTCGACGCTCGATGCGCGAGGATCCGGAGGACACAACCAAAAGACCGAGTCCGCGCCCTTGAACGCCCTATCGACAACTTCGGCGGTACCGTGCGATCCCTGCACCACTTCAACGCGCTCGATGAATTGCGCCGGCAAGCGTGATGGGTCGCGCGCAATAACACGAACTCGTGCGCCGCTGGCAAGGATGTTCGTGACTACCTGTTGACCGATGTTGCCGGTAGGCGTCGTGATGACGATCATATTGGACGAGTCTCCAGCGTTAGACGTTTGTGCACCTCTCGCGATACCCGAGCGGAGGCCCCAGGCGCTCCACGCCATGGCGCCAAGAAACCGGCGGCGATCCAGAGAATGGGACGGAGCCTGCTCCGAAGCATCAGCGTGATTGGATTTGCTCATGCGGGTCGCATTCCAGTGCTTATCAACGCTGTGATAGTGAAGCGTGAGGTACGCTTCTGCACGCGCAGGCTTGGAACACTAAGCATGACTAAAATTCGCTCTGGTGGTTTCGACAGACGCCTGCTCGAGGGGCTCGGAATCCTGAGTTCGGTCGTGAAGGCTGGCAGCTTCGTGGCTGCAGGAGAGTCGCTCGGGCTCACCCAATCCGCAGTGAGTCGTGCCATCGCGCGCCTCGAACATCGCATCGGCGTTCGTCTGTTCCAGCGCACCGCCCGGTCCATCTCGCTGACTGACGAAGGCAGCCGCTTCTACGAAGCCGTGGCTCCTCATTTATCTGCAATCGCCGACGCCACGGTCGAGACAGGGAACTCATCCAAGAAGGTTCGCGGCCGTCTGCGCGTGAACGTAGACGCGGGAACGGGACATTTTTTGTTGACGCCGAACCTGCAACCCTTTCTGGCGAAGTATCCGGAGCTTTCACTAGAGCTCATGGCGCGCGATCGAATGGGAGATCTGGTCCGCGAGGGCTTCGACGTAGCCATCCGGTTTGGCATCCCGGAACCTTCCTCGTTGAAGGCTCGCCTGCTGATGCGCACGCGGATTGTTACCTGCGCCTCCCCCGCCTATGTGGCCCCGCCACGGAATGCCCCGCCGCCCAGCTGACCTCAAAAATCATCAATGTATTCTGATGCGCAATCCACGCACGGGAAGCCCGTTCGAGTGGACCTTCGTGCGCGGCGGAAAGGCTGTTCCGGTGAACGCTAGTGGACAGCTCCTGGTGAACGAAGCCGGTCCTCTACTCGCAGCGTGCCTCGCTGGAGTGGGAGTTGCGCAAGTGCTCGAGCTGTACGCGCGCGAGCACCTGGCGAACAATCGCCTGGTCCGTGTGCTGCCGGAGTGGAACGAGGAAACCTATCCGCTGTATGCCTATCACCACACCGGCCAGCTCATGTCCGCGAAGGTACGGGTCTTCCTGGATTTCACAGTGTCGCTTACGCGCGGATAGCGGCCAGACCTCAACGCGACATCAGCCCGTTTCACCCCGCGCTTCGATGGACACGGCATTCCATTTCTATTGCCTTGAGCCGACTACCATCCCGCGCCGTGATCGCGACACGATGACTGGCGCCCAATGCGGCGTTGGCTATGGCGGCGCCGAGCCCGCTCGAGGCGCCGGTAATGAACCAGGTTTGAGTGTTCATAGGATTGCTCTGATGTCCTCTCGATCATGGGACGGCAAGGGCTAATTTGACTCCCCCCGATCGGGTGGAGCACATCGCTCGGCATCGAATTGCGCTACCGTCGGAGGCGCAAGACGCGACTTCAGCGATTCTCGTTGCAAACACTGAGCCGCACCCGCAGATTGCTCGCGACCACCGCGCGGTTGCGCAACCTCGACGAAAGGACTTCATCGTGAAGGAATCACTACGTCCGCTCTCGCTTTGCATCGGCGCACTGCTCCTCGCGGGCTCACCCTGCGGCAACGGCCAGACCTCACCTGTTCCCTCTGTTACCGACAGCTCAACGAAGATTCCGATCAACAGCCCTGACGATCGCTTCTTTCTCTACGCAGGCCCCTCTACACGCGCTGTGGGATCCGTGAGCGATTTCGCGCACGACACCCCCAGAGTCATTGCCAGCTCACCCTACTCAGCGGTGGGTACCACGGAGTCTTCAATAACACTGGGGGCCTGGGGTACGGCTACCAACACTGTGAAGATTCGTTATCTCCGAGCCGGGCAAGGACGCACTCGCGCGCAGGACGTGAGCGATCCAGGGCGCGCGCCGCAGTACGAAGTGATCCGGATCGACGATCCCGTCGGCGGCCAGCGCTACATGCTCTTCCCCAGCGAGAAGAGCATGTTCGTGTTGCCCTTCGTGAATGCGGCCGGCGCCGTGGTTGAACAGCCGCTGGCTCCGCCTCCACCCACAGAAGCCTCGCTCCAGCGCTTCCTGAAGGAATTTGGCGGAGACGCTGCCAGATCGCCGGGGAAGCCGGTCGCAAAGACTCGTCCACTCGGAAAGAGAACTTTCGATGGTGTCCCTGCAGTCGGCGAGCGGCGTGCATACACGCTACCGGGCAAGCACGCACCGATCCGCATCGAATCCGAACAGTGGTTCAGCCCCGAGCTAGGAGTGGTGGTGATGAACGCACTGAGCGTGTGGGTCAACCCTAAAGCCAGTATGAAGAAGACCTTCAGGCTGAAGCTCACTCGAGGCGAGCCGGATCCGACGCTGTTCCGCGTCCCGGAGGATTACATGGTGCGCGAGATGGATCGATGAACCCGACTTCAGCTCGTCGCTGTGGCCGGCATGCATCACCAGCAGCCTCACGTGTTATCGGATTGCCGCCTCCGCGATCGGGCGCATCACGGCATATCCCTCCGCCGTCGGATGCACCTCGTCCTTCGCCAGACTGAGCTTCACATTGCCCTTTTCATCAGTTAGCGCGGCGGCGTAGTCCGCATACACCGCGCCGATCTCCTTTGCATAGCCGCGTATCCATTCGTTCAGCGCGATGGCCGCCGCCTTGGGCTGCACCTCGGGTCGCCACCAATACTTCGATGCTGGAGGCACTGAGCCCAGCACAATACGGATCCCGTGAGCGCGCGCGATCTCGCACATCGCCCTGAGGTTGTTCTTCGAATCTTCGGGCGTCATCGGCCCTGTGTTCTGAGCGATGTCATTGGTGCCGGCCATGATGTGCACCACGCGCGGCTTCAATGCAATGACGTCCGCATGCATGCGCACGAGCAACTGCGGCGTGGTCTGTGCGCTGATGCCTCGGCCAACGTTTCCTTTCGCGAAGAAGTCAGGATCCGTGCTGGCCCACCCTTCCGTGATCGAGTCGCCAAGAAACACTGCGTCCACCTTCGCTCCGCTCGAGATGAGCGTTGCGTTGTCGTTACGATATCTGCCGAGCCAAGGCCAGTCCGTCAGTAGCAGCGGGGGCTGAAGCGCAGGAGCGGTGTTGGGCTGTTTACCGCATCCCTCGATGGCCTGTGCAAGCGGCGGTAACGTGAGTCCTGCTCCGACAGAGCCCGCAATCAGTGTACGTCGACTGAATCGTTTCATTCTGCTGCTCCGGCTCGCGCTGACACGAGCGACTGACTGGCGATTGATCGGTCAAATTCGCAATCGCGATCCGTCGATGAAAGACGAATTGCGATGCATCGGGATACAACGCTACCCAACTCGACTGGCACAGAACGATGCAACGTCCGGCACGGCGCGACGCGTGACGGCATCATGAGGAGCGACGTCATGCATGGCACTGAGGTAAAGGGCGCCTATCTGAACTGGCGAATTGGCAGCAAAACGCTCACGAGTTTGAGTGATGGCTACAACCCTGTGGACTACAGCATCATTCACAGTATCACACCAGAGAAAGGCGCCGCGCTCCAGCGGGCGGCGCATCGACCGGACAAGCCCGTCTTCACGCACACCATGTTCCTGATTCGCGGTGAGGACCACGGTCCCATCCTCATCGATGCCGGAATGGGCAACCTCGCCGGCCCGTCGCTGGGCTGGCTACCCAACTCGCTCGCGATGGCGGGTCTGGCGCCGACTGACATCGAGCTGGTGCTCATGACCCACCTTCACCCCGACCATTGCTTCGGCCTGATTGATGACAATCGTCTCGCGCGCTTTCCAAATGCGCGGCTCGCGATCCACCGCGACGAATATGCCTTTTGGTTCGAACCGGAGGGTGCGCTGCGCGCGCCCGACAGCTTGAAACCCTACTTTGATCTCGTCCGCGCGTCGGTCGAGCCGTATCGCAACCGCCTGGAGTTCTTCACGGAGGGCGAGGTCGCGCCAGGCGTGACTGCGTTTCCGCTTCCCGGTCACACGCCTGGCCATAGCGGCTTCAATGTCTCCTCTTCGGGCGAGGAACTGCTCATTTGGGCCGACAGTCTGCATCTGCCCGCGATCCAACCCATGTGCCCGGAGGCGGGTGTCATCCACGATGTGGACCGCTCCGCCGCCGCGCACATGCGCCAGTGGATATTCGAGAAAGTCGCCGCAGAGCGCCGCTTAGTCGCAGGCTGCCACCTTGAATGGCCCAGTGTAGCCCTCCTGGTGAAAGAGGCGGAGGCTTACCGGCTGATCCCCGCCTTCTGGCCCGCCGAGGCCAGCGCCGCAGAGGGAGCATGATCATGCGCAGTCGCGTTCACGATATGGCTGCATACATGTTGCTTCTCGTCGTGGCTCTGGCCACCGCTGCTTACGCAAGAGCAGCGCCGGGCGATGCTTCCAACACATATGACGCATCCACGAAAGGGCCGGTACCGATCCCTCCCGCAGAGCGCGATCTGCACACGGTGCTCGCCGAACCCTGGCTGAAAGTCTCGGAGGAAGGTCTGGCGCTGGAAGGCCCGGCATTCGATCGCGCAGGCAATCTGCTATTTCTCGAGATCTATGGCGGCCGCGTCTTCAAGGTCGATGCCGACAAGCGCCTTACCACCCTGATCGCCAAGAACGACATCGTCCCCGCAGGCCTCGCAATCCATAAAGACGGTCGGATCTTCCTGGCCGGCGTGGGCAATCTCAAAACCGGTGGAAGCGTGATCGCATTCTCACCCGATGGCGAGAGGCGTCAGACGATCCTTCCGAAGGAAGCGGGCTACCTCGTCGACGACCTGGTGTTCGATCATCGCGGCGGCTTCTATTTCTCCGACTTCAAAGGCAGCGCTACGCAACCCGACGGCGGCGTTTACTACGCCTCTGCGGATCACAAGACAATCACCCCCGTGCTCCCTCATCTGGCCGTCGCGAATGGAGTAGCACTCTCACCGGACGGGAAATACCTGTGGGTGACGGAGTTTTCGAGGAACCTTCTATACCGAGTGCAACTCGTCGATGCGACGACGGTCCCTCCACTCGGCACGGCGGTGGCCTATCAGTTCACAGGTCCATACCCCGACTCACTTCGGGTCGATGCAGACGGCAACGTCTACGCCGCGATGTACGAGCAGGGACGCGTTTTGATCTTCAACCCGCACGGCATGCCCATTGGCCAAATTCTGGTGCCTGGCCGCGAGAAGGGCCATTTTCTTCGGACCACCAGCCTCGCGATCAAGCCTGGAACCAATGAAGTGTATATCGTGGCGAGCGATGGCGATGCCGGCCAAGGCGCCATGATTTTCCGCGCACCGGGCTTCGCTCAGGCGCATCTTCTCTATTCCCATCAATAGCCGAACCATCGTCTGCTCGCAGGCCGCGGGATACAACAGACACTATCCGCTTGCAGGCACTTCCATGGCTGGCGTCGACATCACTCGATACCTCCCATCCGGACAATGCCCCTGCGGCTTCGGCTGGGGCACCATGCCTTTCTCGCTCCCGTCATCAACTGGAAGTTTCCCGTGTCTGCTGTTCGCAAGCTCCCCTGCCCGGAGCATGTCGGCTCAGCGTGGATGAGTTGCACGCTCCGAGCTTGTAGCGCCGGCCGTTTTCCCGATGGCGCGCGATCATGAGGTACACGACCCGCTGCCACCTCGCTGTGCTGTTGGTTCTGCAGCTCGCTCTCGCCGGCTGCACGTTCTTTCAACTTCGCAGCGACTCTCGTGAGCTTTACAGTGCAACCGTGCTCACCGGACGGGTTTGGGTAACGGAGGATTGGGCGGGCCCCGTGGTGGTCGTAGCTACGACAAGTTCTGCTGGCCGTACCGTCATTGCTCATCAAGTGCTCCTGCATGAGCCAGGCAGCTATGAGCTCATCGTGCCTGACGGTACCTACACGCTGCTTGCTTATGGTGATCGCGACCGGGATGGCTTGCCAGATGCCGGCGAACCGGCCGGGCTTCTACCCGCCCATGTGAATGTTGAAGGAACGCGGCTCGTGTCGTTGCTCGATTTCCCGCTATCACTGTCGATGACGAAGGAAGTACAGCGCGCCTTGCCGACGCATGCGGCCGCACCGCCTGTGCATAGCACTCAGATCGCTGCGATTGCCGATCTGGATACGGCGCCCTTCTCTGCCGAAAGTGGCCGCAGAGGCTACTGGTCGCCGCTGGAGTGGTTTCGTTCGCTCGGAGGCAATATCTATTTCCTCGAGCCGTACGATCCCAGTCGTACGCCCGTGCTGTTCGTGCACGGCGCTGCGGGGTCGGCGCAGGACTGGCGCTATTTCGTCGAGAACCTCGATCGCAGTCGGTATCAGGGGTGGATCTTCCAATATCCCTCGGGCGCCCCGCTGGAATCGATGTCGCATTTGCTTTACTGGAAGCTCCTGAACGTGCAAGCGCGTTTCCGCTTCGAGCGACTGCATGTCGTGGCGCACAGCATGGGTGGACTGGTTGCACGCCGCTTCCTGCTGGACCACGGCAATCAGTTTCCCCAGATCGGTCAGTTCGTCACGATCTCCACTCCCTGGAGCGGAGAAGCGCTTGCGGCGCTTGGCGTCGAGCACTCGCCCGCGGTGGTGCCTTCCTGGCGCGGCCTGCAGCCCGAAGGCACGTTCCTGAAACACATGTTCGATCGATCACTTCCGCCGCATATCTCACACACGCTGCTGTTCGGCCATCGAGGCGGCTACAGCATGGCGCGCCCGACATCGGACGGCACTGTCACGCTTGCGAGCCAGTTGAGGCCGGAGGCGCAGCGAGAGGCGCACCTGATGATGGGCTTTGACGAGGACCACGACAGCATCCTCGCTTCGGCACAGGTGCTGGCCGTCGTATCAGGGCTGCTCGATTCCAACGACATGGATGGCGAAGTCGCAGTTCGACTTCAAGTCGAATTGTCCTTCGCGGATGGCCGTAGCAGTGCGCCGGGGCTGGCCACGCTCGTGCTCCAGCCAGTAACGGTCAATCCATTCGAGCGCTCGCCTCCGCTGTTGCTGCCTGTACCGGTAGTCAGCGGCGTTCACCACCTGGGCCCCATTCCCGTTGGCGAGTACGAGATGAGCTTGATTGCGCCGGGCTTTCGCGGCACTTCTCGTGAGAACCATGTGCGCCTTGCGCTTGGCCGCGCACTTCATCTGGCGTTCGAGCTCGCACCGGAGGGTTCACTCTCCGGTTACGTCGTGAGCGAATCCGACAAAGTCACGCATCCCGCCGGCAGCTATCGCCCGCCAGAGCATACAATGGAGCTCGAGCGGATCGTTCTCGATGGTCCAAGCGGTCGGCGCGTGTTGACGCCGTTACTCCAGCATACGAGGTCGACGGCAGCCTGCCTGAGCACACACGATGAAGCAGTCGGAGCGTGCTTCAGCTTCGTTGATCTGTCCGCCGGTGATTATGAGCTGACGATTGTTGCGAGAGGCTATGAGCCTCACGTTTCGCGCCATCGGATCGAGCCCGGTGCGCCGACCGCAACGACGGCTGTCGCTCTGCGGCGGCGAGACCAAGGCGGGTATATAGAGAGCCCGTGACAGGCGAAAGAATGCTGGGGGCGGACCGACGGTAACTCAGCGAGTAATTGGCGGTTGGATTTCCACCACCGCACTACGCCGCTTCCGCCCGCAGCTTGAGACCGAGTGCGCGTGTAACTTTGAGTACAGTGCCGAGGCTGGGATTCGCGCCCTTGGAGAGCGCACGATATAAACCTTCACGCGTAAGACCGCTGTCGCGCGCGACGCGCGACATGCCGCGAGCGCGGGCGATATCACCAAGCGCGGCCGCAATGAATGACGGATCGTCGCCCGCTTCGTCCAGGCACGCTTCAAAATAGGCGACTATGTCCGCCTCGGTGCGCAAATGATCGACCACGTCCCACTTGGAGAACGTGACCCTCGAAGTGCTTGCGGATTTTTTCCCCGCCGGCTTGCGTACCTGTCGTTTCGTTGCCATGACTCTGTGCCTCACTCGGTCCACTGCTTTGCGATCTCGATGGCATGCTCGATGTCGGTCTGCTGCGTGCGTTTATCGCCGCCACACAACAGCAATAGGATGGTCTTGCCTTTGCGGCTGAAATACACGCGATATCCCGGCCCGTAGTCGATGCGCAACTCGATGATGCCCGAGCCCACAGGCTTCGCGTCCCCGGCATTACCCATCGATAGGCGGCTAATGCGGGCATCGCCGATACATGTTGGTAATCGATCTATGCGCCAGCCTTGGCTTGTCCCAGTCCTGCCCTTGATGCCAGGCGGATCAACAGGTTTAGGCTCAATGGCACTTACTTAAGTTGAAGGGTTCGGAAGGTAGCCATGTCGGCGTATCTGCCGCCGAGCTTTCTCGCGCGGCACCTTCAGCCATTGATAAGGTTTCGGGCGTCGTTTTCGAGCGCGC
>Ga0182742_1000211_pt1 | contig 111073 bp, 95 predicted proteins | sample eDN5th37CBELigMG_FD_128880 | JGI IMG/M metagenome (GOLD analysis project Ga0182742, IMG submission 128880) | Enriched Miracle-Growth compost microbial communities from Emeryville, California, USA - eDNA 5th pass 37_C BE-Lig MG (version 2)... ...
AAACTTTGACCCTATTTATGATGCGACGGTTATGGGGAAATTGCATCAGGCAGAAACTGTAACAATCGGTAAGCTGAATATGGATGAGTTCGCCATGGGATCCTCAACAGAAAACTCAGGATTCAAAGATACACGGAATCCGTGGAGTCTTGACAGAGTTCCTGGAGGATCTTCTGGTGGTTCGGCAGCAGCAGTAGCAGCTGGAGAAGTGTTATTTTCTTTGGGGTCTGATACAGGTGGGTCTATTCGTCAGCCTGCATCATTCTGTGGAGTGGTTGGCATGAAGCCAACCTACGGTCTTGTATCCCGTTTCGGATTGGTTGCCTTTGCGTCTTCTTTAGATCAAATTGGACCGGTGACAAGAACAGTTGAAGATAACGCTTATCTTTTAAAAGCAATTGCTGGACATGATGAAATGGATTCTACCTCTGCGAACGTTGCAGTTCCGGACTATGTTAGTGCATTGTCAGGGGATATTAAGGGGTTAAAAATTGCTGTTCCGAAGGAGTACCTCGGTGAAGGGGTCAAAGAGGAAGTAAAGCAATCTGTTCTTGATGCCTTAAAGGTGTTGGAGAAGCTAGGCGCCTCTTGGGAAGAAGTATCGCTTCCTCATTCAAAGTATGCATTATCCACTTATTATCTATTATCTTCTTCAGAAGCATCAGCGAATCTTTCACGTTTTGACGGAGTTCGTTATGGCTATCGTTCACCAGATGCGCAGAACTTATTGGATATGTATAAAATGACCCGCGAGCAAGGCTTCGGAGATGAAGTCAAACGCCGGATTATGCTTGGAACCTTTGCGTTAAGCTCTGGTTATTATGATGCCTACTATAAAAAGGCACAAAAAGTACGTACTTTAATCAAGAAAGACTTTGAAGATATTTTTCAAAAGTATGATGTCATTATTGGACCAACAACGCCAACTCCTGCTTTTAAAATTGGCGAAAATCTTGCGGACCCAATGACGATGTACGTGAATGATATTTTAACCATTCCAGTTAACCTTGCTGGTGTACCTGGAATCTCTGTACCATGTGGCTTTTCAGAGGGCCTCCCATTAGGGTTGCAAATCATCGGAAAGCATTTTGATGAAAGCTTAGTGTATAAAGTAGCGCATGCATTTGAACAAGCAACAGACTATCATAAACAAAAACCACAATTGTAAGGGGTGAGAAACAATGGAATTTGAAACGGTAATTGGACTTGAGGTCCACGTTGAATTGAAAACAAACTCAAAGATCTTTTCAAGCAGCCCAAACCATTTTGGAGCAGAGCCGAATACCAATACAACGGTTATTGACCTTGGATATCCAGGGGTATTGCCTGTTGTAAACAAAAAAGCGGTCGACTATGCGATGAAGGCATGTATGGCTTTAAATTGTGAAGTTGCAACCGAAACAAAATTTGATCGGAAGAATTATTTTTACCCAGACAATCCTAAGGCTTATCAGATTTCCCAATTTGATAAACCAATTGGTGAACGTGGCTGGATCGAGATTGAAGTTAACGGCGAAAAGAAGAAAATTGGCATCACCCGGATTCATATGGAAGAAGATGCTGGAAAGTTAACACATGGAAATGGCTATTCCTTAGTTGACTACAATCGTCAAGGAACACCGTTAGTAGAAATCGTTTCTGAGCCAGATATCCGCACTCCTGATGAAGCATATGCTTATCTTGAAAAATTAAAATCAATTATTCAATATACAGGAGTTTCTGATTGTAAAATGGAGGAAGGGTCACTTCGTTGTGATGCCAATATCTCGCTTCGTCCGGTAGGTCAAAAAGAGTTTGGTACAAAGACAGAGTTAAAGAATCTTAACTCATTTAACTTTGTTCGTAAAGGGCTCGAGTATGAAGTAAAGCGCCAAGCTGAGGTTTTACGTGCGGGTGGCGTCATCGAGCAGGAAACACGCCGTTTCGATGAGGCGACAAATACAACCGTCTTGATGCGGGTAAAAGAAGGCTCCGATGACTATCGTTATTTCCCTGAACCGGACCTACCCGACCTCTATATTGATGAAGAGTGGAAGGCGCGTGTTCGTGCTGAAATCCCTGAACTTCCTGATGCTCGTAAAAAGCGTTATATAGAGGAACTCGGATTACCTGCTTATGATGCAAATGTACTAACTGTTACTAAAGAAATGTCCGATTTCTTTGAAGCAGTATGTGCGGCAGGAGCAGAGCCGAAACAAGCTTCAAACTGGGTAATGGGGGATGTTTCAGGTTACTTAAATGCTGAAGGCAAGGAATTGCAGGATGTCCCATTAACCCCTGAAGGCTTAGCTGGAGTGATCAAGCTAATCGCTGACGGTACAATTTCATCTAAAATCGCCAAAACTGTTTTTAAGGAATTGATTGAAAATGGCGGCGATGCAGAGAAAATCGTCAAAGAAAAAGGCCTAGTTCAGATTTCAGATGAAGGCGAATTAACGAGAATCATCAACGAAATCATTGATGCCAATCCAAAACCACTAGAGGACTTCAAAGGTGGCAATGAAAAGGCAAAAGGCTTCTTTGTTGGACAAATTATGAAAGCTACAAAAGGTCAAGCCAACCCACCACTGGTAAACAAGCTGTTAGTACAAGAACTAAATAAAAGGTAAGAAAGAAAAGCTGGCGAATCATCGTCAGCTTTTTTCTTATGGACTTTTAATATGAAATTTGCTTTAAGTGATGTTAAAAGAGTCGATTGGAAAGGAAATACCAACGATAAAACAACTGCATCTTCTGGTGAGGAGGATGATAATGATTATCAATATCTACAATGATTATTAAATTATAATAATTATTGTTTATTAGAGATTCCTGTGTTAATATATTCTTATGAAAGCTTGTTAGAATCAATTTTATTCAACAAACTCACTTTATTAGGATAAAAACCACTGAAGCTAAATAATATTGATTCTCAATTAGATAAAATCAACTGAGAATTATTATCGGTTTAGAACAAGATAAGGAGGAATCTTCATGCTCGCAGAAACGAAATCATTACACCACCCTACCCAAGTCGATACGAATAGGTTTGAAAAAGTGAAACCACATCTTGAACTGATTGCAGCACTCTTTAGTGGGGTGTTAATTATAGCAGGCTGGCTTATGGCAAAATATGACCTTGGGACGGCATCGGTTATGACCTATGTTGCAGCCTATATCATCGGTGGATTTGCGAAAGCAAAAGAAGGTATTGAAGATACAATTGCTGATAAAGAATTAAACGTGGAAATGCTGATGATTTTTGCAGCAATAGGGTCAGCACTTATTGGCTATTGGACAGAGGGAGCTGTGTTGATTTTTATCTTCGCGTTAAGTGGGGCTCTCGAAACGTATACGATGAACAAAAGTCATAAAGAGATCTCAGCTTTAATGGATTTACAGCCTGAGGAAGCAATTCGCGTTCAAAATGGTGTAGAGGAAGTTGTTCCTGTTGCTACTTTGACAGTTGGGGATTTTATTTTAGTCAAACCAGGTGAAAGAGTGCCTTCAGACGGAAGAATCATTGAAGGACATACGAACCTAGATGAAGCTGCGATCACCGGGGAATCTATTCCTGTTAGTAAATCTTTAGATGATGAGGTTTTTGCGGGAACGGTTAATTTACGAGGGTCCATTACGGTAAAAATTACGAAACCGAATAATGAGACACTATTTCAAAAGATCATCAATCTTGTTCAAACGGCTCAAAGTGAAAAATCTCCTTCTCAACAATTTATAGAGCGTTTTGAAGGAAAGTATGTAAAAACCGTGTTGGTCATCGTTGGGTTAACGATGTTTGTTCCTCATTTTGCGCTTGGTTGGAGCTGGCAAGAAACATTTTATCGTGCCATGATTTTACTTGTAGTTGCGTCACCTTGTGCTCTAGTTGCTTCGATTATGCCAGCCACTTTATCAGCTATTTCCAATGGAGCACGTCATGGAATTTTATTTAAAGGCGGTATGCATCTAGAGAATCTCGGAAACTTAAAAGCAATTGCGTTTGACAAAACAGGTACATTAACGAAAGGGAAACCTGAAGTAACGGATGTCATTGTAAGGGGCGATTTGACGGAGGAAGAATTCCTACAGAAAGTAGCTTCCATTGAAAAGTTTTCAAATCACCCGCTCGCATCGGCCATCGTGAACTTTGCATACGCAAAAGGTAGCAAGTTAGTTAAGCCTGAAAATATGCAAGATGTCGCGGGTTTTGGCGTTCAGGCAACTATAGATGGTGTGGAATGGAAAGTCGGAAAAACAGATTTTGTTGGTCGAAATGATGCTGAGCAGTTCGAGAATGGCAAGGCTATCTCCTTCGCGGATGAAGGCAAGACTGTTGTCTTCGCTAGAGATGAAAAAGGAATTGCCGGGGTCTTGGCATTAAAGGATACGGTTCGCGAAGAAACAATACGGGCAATTCAAGCCCTAAAACAAGAAGGAATCCACACCGTTATGCTGACAGGTGATAGTAAAAAAACAGCATTAGCAATTGCTTCAGAAACTGGTATGGATATGCATATTGCTGAGTGTCTTCCTGAGACAAAGGTCGAGGAAATGAAAAAGTTAAAAGAAAAATTTGGAACGGTAGCGATGGTTGGGGATGGGATTAATGATGCCCCGGCGTTAGCGACAGCTTCAGTGGGAATTGCGATGGGAGAAGGAACAGATGTTGCGCTAGAAACAGCGGATATTGTGTTAATGAAGAATGATCTGCCTAGAATTGCAGAGGCAGTGAAGCTTTCTAAGAAAATGAACAGAATTATAAAACAAAACATTATCTTCTCCATTACCGTCATTATGATTTTGATTGCCTCAAACTTTATGCAATCCTTAGCCTTACCAATGGGAGTAATTGGACATGAAGGAAGTACAATCTTAGTGATCTTGAATGGCCTTAGGTTATTACGATCATAGAATAACAAACGGCGGCTTTTTAGCTGCCGTTTGTTATTTTTAGTAGAGCCTATGGGGCTTTAAACGTTGATTCATTCATTCGGTTTTAATCAAACGTTTGATTAGCGAGTAATAACGAAGAAATAGTAGAATAATACCTCAGGCAGATATCTTTCAATGCTATAGAAGGAACTTCAAATTTAACCGTCATAGTCCAAGCTTTCTATCTTTAATCTACATAGAATACTGAAAGAGAACCTGGATTGAAAATTGCTAAACAGGTAACTTTTAGGATATGATGATATGGATGAAAAAGATTACGTTGAAAAAACAAAACTATTTACTTATAGGATGATGGGATATGAAAAGAGCGAGAATTATATATAATCCTACATCAGGACGGGAAATTTTCAAGAAACATTTGCCTGAGGTCTTAATGAAGCTTGAGCAGGCAGGATACGAAACTTCCTGTCATGCTACAACTGGTGCAGGTGATGCAACCTCTGCCGCCTTAGTAGCGGTGGAAAGACGATATGATTTAGTCGTAGCTGCCGGAGGAGACGGAACGATTAGTGAAGTGGTCAATGGGTTTGCTGAACAAGAATATCGCCCAAGACTTGGGATTATTCCGACTGGGACAACCAATGATTTTGCCCGTGCACTTCATATTCCGCGTGATGTCGAGCGGGCAGCGGATATTATTGCTAAAGGTGAGAGCATTCCAGTAGATGTTGGGCGCATGAATGATAAATATTTTATCAATATTGCCGGAGGCGGGCGGATCACGGAATTAACGTATGATGTTCCGATTAAATTAAAAACAATGCTTGGTCAACTGGCCTATTATTTAAAAGGCGTCGAGATGTTACCATCAATAAAAGCAACAGAAGTGACCATTGAATATGATGGGAAACTGTATGAAGGGGAGACGATGTTATTCCTTATTGGTCTAACGAATTCAGTTGGTGGCTTTGAAAAGCTTGCCCCGAATGCTTCCATTAATGATGGGATGTTTACCCTCCTGATTTTAAAGAAAACGAATCTTGCTGATTTTATTCGTATCGCATCGCTTGCCCTTCGCGGAGAACATCTCAATGATTCAAAAGTGATTTATACAAAGGCCAATCGAATTCGAGTAAAATCGAAAGATCGTGTTCAAATTAACTTAGATGGGGAATATGGTGGCGATATCCCTGCAGAATTTGAAAATCTTTACCGCCATATTGAGGTTTGTGTACCACTTGATCAGATACGTCCGGAAGACCGCCCGGAATCCTTGGAGGACATTGCGAACGAAGAATAGCTGCGAGCCGCTCCTACTGGGTGCGGTTTTTTCTAATCGAAAAGCAATAAGCATACAATTAAAAAAGGAAGATGGGGACAGTATAAAACTAAGCAAGCAAAAGGGAGTGTCGGCTTTGGAGAAGAAGGCATTGATCAATATTGACTACACATTTGACTTTGTTGGTGATGAAGGTGCGCTAACTTGTGGCCAACCTGGACAGGAAATTGAAGGAGAAATTGTACGCCTAACGGAAGCGTTTATCAATAATGGGGACTATGTTGTATTTGCGATAGATGTGCATGATGAAGGGGACCAATTCCATCCTGAAACAAAACTATATCCTCCTCATAACATCCGCGGAACGAAGGGGAGAGAGTTATATGGTCGTTTGAAGGATGTGTATGAGGAACATCAGGATAAAGCGCATGTACAATACTTAGATAAAACACGTTATTCGGCATTTGCAGGTACAGACTTGGAAATTAAGCTGCGTGAACGTGGGATTACTGAAGTTCACCTTGTCGGTGTATGCACCGATATTTGTGTCTTACATACGGCCGTTGATGCCTATAATCGGGGATTTAAGATCGTTGTCTATAAGGATGCTGTTGCCTCGTTTAATCAGAATGGACATTTTTGGGCACTAGGGCATTTTGAAAGTGCGATGGGGGCAATGGTAAAATAAAAACTTCAACTAGAATAGAAGCTGAAGCTGACGTTGAAATCGGAGGAGTATAATGGCTACAAACTATAATGATGATAGCTTTTTAATTCATACAGACTTATATCAAATTAATATGGTCGAAACTTACTGGCGTGACGGAAAACACAATCGCAAGGCAGTATTTGAACTATTTTTCCGAAAGCTCCCTTTTGGGAATGGTTATGCGGTGTTTGCTGGACTAGAGCGAGTGATTAATATTGTAGAGCAATTTAAATTTAGCCAACATGATATTGAATATTTGAGGACCGAAGGCGGTTTTCAAGAAGATTTTCTTGATTATCTAACAGACTTGCGATTTACAGGTAAGATTCGCTCAATGAAGGAAGGGGAAATTGTTTTCGCCGGAGAACCTTTATTGCGCGTAGAGGCACCGTTGGCAGAGGCGCAGCTAATTGAGACGGTTTTATTAAATATTGTCAACTACCAGACGCTTATTGCGACCAAGGCTTCTAGAATTAAGCATGTTATTCCGAATGAGTCGGCATTGGAATTTGGTTCGCGTCGAGCGCAGGAGTTGGATGCCGCAGTTTGGGGAGCGCGAGCGGCTTATATTGCTGGGTTTGATGCAACAAGTAATGTTCGAGCTGGGAAACTATTTGGTATTCCAATTTCAGGAACTCATGCCCATTCCATGGTTCAAGCCTATCGAGATGAATATACAGCGTTCCATAAATATGCCGAAACTCATAGAGATTGTGTTTTCTTAGTTGATACATACGATACGCTCCGCTCAGGAGTTCCGAATGCCATCCGTGTGGCAAAAGAATTTGGCGATAAAATCAATTTTATTGGGATCCGTTTAGATAGTGGAGACCTGGCTTACCTGTCTAAAGAAGCTAGGAGAATGTTAGATGAAGCAGGATTTAAGGATGCAAAAGTCGTGGCATCAAGTGACCTTGATGAATACACGATCATGAACTTAAAAGCTCAGTCAGCTAAAATTGATGTTTGGGGAATTGGGACCAAGCTGATTACCGCATTTGAGCAACCAGCACTTGGAGCTGTTTATAAGATAGTCTCGATTGAAGACGGGAACGGGCAGATGAACGATACAATTAAGATTTCCTCCAATCCAGAGAAAGTGACGACTCCTGGGTTGAAAAAGGTATATCGCATTATTAATGGAACAAATGGAATGTCAGAGGGCGATTATATTGCCATGGAAGATGAAAATCCGCAAAAAGAAGAACGTCTAAAAATGTTCCATCCAACGCATACCTACATTAGTAAATTTGTCACGGATTTTGAGGCAAGAGACCTTCACCATGATATCTTTGTCGATGGAAAGCTTGTTTATGACCTTCCTACCTTAGAAGAAATCAAGAATTATTCAAAGGATTCCCTTGGATTACTTTGGGACGAATACCAGCGCTCCTTGAATCCAGAAGAGTACCCTGTCGACTTGAGTGAAAAGTGCTGGGAAAACAAAATGCGCAACATTGATGAAGTAAGGAAAAAGGTCAAAGCGTTAAAAGGTACGTTGGAATAAATAATTTTCGATTAGAAATAGAGCTCTCATGATGAACGATGTCATGAGGGCTTTTTATTTTAGGGGGGTGGAAAATATCAATTGGGTTCGATAGGTGACCTAACAAGGCTGAAGAAGAGCAAGAAAGGTGGCCAATAGTGTTGATAGGTGACCTAACTAGGTGGAAGAAGGGCAAGAAAGGTCATCAATAGGTTCGATAGGTGGCCTAACTAGGATGAAGAAGAGCAAGAAGGGTCATCAATGGGTATGATAGGTGACCTAACTAGGCTGAAGAAGAACAAGAAACATCATCAATCTCCATGGCAAACAAAGGTCCGAATCTAGTATGCGCTGAATCAACCACGATTACGAATCCTAGCCCGCCCCGTAGTGATAAACCCAATTACATGTTAAAATAAATCAGTGAACATTAAACGACATCCTCAACCAAATTCCCCTAAATAAGAAAGGAGCCTATCATTTTGTTAGAAAAAGCTCGTGAATTGCTACAAACCTATTTTGGTTACCCTTCCTTCCGTATTGGCCAAGAACAGGCTATTTCTTCGGTTTTACAAGGAAACAACACAGTCTGTGTTATGCCTACTGGTGGCGGAAAGTCGATTGTCTACCAAATTCCAGCACTCATTCTACCAGGAACAACTCTCGTGATTTCGCCACTCATTTCCCTCATGAAAGATCAGGTTGATACACTACATCAACTTGGAATCCCAGCTGCTTTTATCAATAGCTCGCTTAGTGCTCAGGAGGCTGCGGAAACGATGGAAGAAGCTGTACATGGTGGGTACAAGCTATTGTATGTGGCTCCTGAGCGACTTGAATCTTATGAATTTCAGGAAATGCTAAAAAACCTTCAAATTCCACTAGTTGCCGTCGATGAAGCGCATTGTATTTCGCAATGGGGCCATGACTTCCGCCCAAGCTACTTGCAGATTGCTCGATTGATGGACAAGCTGCAAGATAATACGGTCGTACTTGCACTAACAGCAACGGCAACACCGAGGGTTAGGGAAGACATCTGCGATTCGCTTGCGATTGATGCGGCTAACTCCGTTTTGACAGGGTTTGAGCGTGAAAATCTATCTTTCTCTGTGATTAAAGGTCAGGACCGGTTAGCTTTTTTAAAAGACTATGTTAAAAAGAACCGGAATGAAGCGGGAATTATTTATGCTGCGACAAGAAAGACCGTTGATCAGTTGTACGAATGGCTCAAAAAAGAAGGAATTGATGCTGCGCACTATCATGCGGGGATGAAAGATATTGACCGAGCGAATGAACAAGAGCGATTTCTTAAAGACCAGGCTGATGTCATGGTTGCGACCTCTGCGTTTGGAATGGGAATCGACAAGTCCAATATTCGTTATGTGGTCCATTACCAGATGCCAAAGAACATGGAAAGCTATTACCAAGAAGCTGGTCGTGCTGGTCGAGATGGACTCCCAAGTGAATGTACAATGCTGTATTCTTCACAAGACGTACAGATTCAACGTTTTTTAATTGATCAATCATCTGAACAGGGAAGAATGTCACAGGAGCTGGAGAAACTGCAACAAATGGCAGACTACTGTCACACTGAGAATTGTCTACAAGCTTATATTCTCGAATACTTTGGTGAAAGAGAAGCGGAACCTTGTGGGCGATGCGGAAATTGTACGGATACTAGGACAAGCGTTGACGTAACGAAAGAAGCGCAAATGGTGTTAAGTTGTATTATTCGGATGGGACAGAAATACGGTAAAGCCATAACCGCTGCTGTGTTGACAGGATCACGCAATAAAAAAGTATTGGATTTTGGATTTAATAAGCTTAGTACCTACGGGATTTTAAAAGAGCAGAGTGTAAAACAGGTTACAGAGCTTATTGAATTTCTGATTTCAACGAATCTAATAGGTGTTGAACACGGGGCATATCCAACGATTTTTGTTGCTCCTGCTGGCAAGGAGGTCCTAACGGGCAAGCAGCAGGTTTTCCGAAAAGAAGCGGTGCAAATTAAACAAGTCTCCAATGATGATCCCTTGTTTGAAGAGCTTCGTCAGTTGCGTAAAAATGTGGCGGAAGCTGAACATGTCCCACCATTTGTCATTTTCTCTGATTCCTCGCTAAAGGATATGTGTGCTCGGTTGCCGCAGTCGGAAGAAGAGTTTCTGCAAGTAAGTGGTGTTGGACAACACAAGTTAGAGAAGTATGGAGAAACCTTTATTAAAGCAATTATTGAATATGCAGAGGCAAATCCAGATAGGGAAAGAGTCCTTACGGCTGCGACTCCTTCAGCAAAAACAACAAAGCCCGTTAAAAAGGGAGTAAATGACTCGCATCTTGAAACATACAAGCTCCATCAAGAGGGCCTTACGGTAACTGAAATTGCAGCAAAACGAGAATTAGCTGTGAGCACAATGGAAAGTCATTTACTTCAATGCATTCAAAATGGAATGAACGTAAATTTCTCCCTGTTAATTCCGGATGAATATCTTGCTGATCTAGAAAAAGCCGTTTCAGAAGCCGGACGTGACCGCTTAAAACCAATTAAAGAAAGACTCCCAGATGAAGTCAGTTATTTTATGATCAAAGTGTTTTTATACAGTTTACGCAAACAAGAAAACCTGATCGTGGAATAACCAGGAGCAGAGCGTTTTTCGCATTCTAAGCTCCAGTGTGTTAAAATCTTCCTTAGCGAAATTACTGTAAAGGAAGATCATATGAGCAAAACATTGCCAGTTCAAAAAAACGATTATATAGATGTAGAATTTGAAGATTTAACACATGATGGTGCTGGTGTTGCCAAGGTGGAAGGATACCCTATCTTCGTACAAGGTGGGTTGCCGGGTGAAAAGGCGAATATTAAAATCATCAAAGTAAACAAAGGCTATGGGATTGGCCGATTGATTCAACTAGTAGAACGAAGTCATTTTAGAGTAGAAATTGCCAAAGAAGATAGCCATAAATATGGCGGCTGTCAGATCCAGCATATTAGCTATGAAGGGCAGCTTAAGTTTAAGGAAAACCAGGTGCGCCAAGTTCTGTCGCGAATTGGAAAACTTGAAGATGTGAACGTCCATCCTGTATTAGGAATGGAGCATCCATGGCAGTATCGAAATAAAGCTCAAGTTCCTGTTGGAGAAAAAGATGGGAAGTTGATTTCAGGGTTCTTTAAGCCGCGCAGCCATGAAATTGTTGATACAAATGAAAGCTTAATCCAGCTAGCTGAAGTGGATGAAGCGATTCAGGCTGTGAAGGAAGTTTGTCGTGAGCTAGGTGTCAAAGCGTATAATGAAGAAACCCATAAGGGCGACCTCCGCCATATTATGGCACGCTATGCGAAGCAAACGGGAGAGTTAATGGTTGTGCTGATCACAAGAACTGCAGACCTTCCATCCAGAAATAAACTTGTTGAAGAAATCGTTTCTCGTCTTCCAAAGGTGAAGTCCATCATTCATAATATCAACTCAAAAAGAACAAATGTCATCATGGGGGATAAAACGAAAGTCCTTTGGGGCAATGAAGTTATCTACGACTATATTGGTGATGTGAAGTTTGCCATCTCTGCATTGAGTTTTTACCAGGTTAACCCTGATCAAACAAAGGTACTCTATGATAAAGCTTTAGAGTATGCAGAGCTAAATGGGGATGAAACTGTGATGGATGCCTATTGTGGAATAGGTACGATTTCATTGTTTCTCGCCCAAAAGGCTAAAAAGGTATATGGAGTGGAAATCGTTCCTGAAGCGATTGAGGATGCACAGCGTAATGCAGAGCTGAATGCTATTACCAATGCTGAATTTGCTGTTGGAAAAGCAGAAGAAGTGATCCCTAAATGGTATGAACAAGGAATTCGAGCAGATGTCCTTGTCGTCGATCCACCACGTAAAGGCTGTGATGAAGCTCTGCTCCAAACCATTATTGAAATGAAACCCAATAAGGTTGTCTATGTTAGCTGTAACCCAGCAACATTAGCAAGGGACCTTCGTATTTTAGAAGACGGTGGATACAAAACAGTAGAAGTACAGCCTGTCGATATGTTTCCTCAGACGACGCATGTTGAAGCAGTCGCGAAGTTGGTCTTAAAATCTTAATCATAATATCTTTACAAGTTATCTTGCCCCGGATTCGTCGAATTCGGGTTATTTTTTGCCCTAAAAATTTAGGAAAGAGACTTATTATAAAAAGGTGATGGGGGACCTTCGTATTTTTTATTATCTACATACTCTCTAATCCAAATGTACTATGTGAGACTAGTTAATAATGTCCTTTTTTTACAGATTCATATTGTTTTACAAATAATTTACAAATATTGTGCTACTATTATCTCCGTACAATGTTTTCCTTAAAGCTTTGAAACAAAAGCGTGCTTCTTTCAAAGGTTGATCCTATTTATTAAAATGGGTCAGCAATTTTATTAGTATGGAAGGATATAAATATGGGTCAAAAAATAAAAAAGTTAATGCTAGTAAATATTCTCTTTTATATAAATAATTTTATTTTGATCATTCTTTCAAATACCTCTGGACTAGAGGATCTTGCAGCGATTTGGTTTTTTACACCCTTCGTGTTAATTTTATTTACCACTTCGATGCTTGAAAGTTCAAGGGAAATACAGGTAAAACAGCTGAAAAGGTTGTCTATATTGGATTTTCTATTACGATGTATTATCGTACTAATAAATTTCCTTGTTATTAGTGGATTCATTGGGTTTGAGTCTCTTTATTTAGTTGTTTTAGGAATCATTTTTATGATTTCAAATATTAGTTTGGAGCGGAAAATAGATACACAAATACAGATTCATCATTTACAAAATCAGGGTGAAATTGGATTATTGAAAAAAGAAATCGATGATTTGTGTGAAGACTACGCCACTGACCAATCGATTTTATATAATAAAACCCCTAATGAAAAAGAGGAAATTAAAGGCGTTTATCAATCAACCTTCTTTGTAGGTTACTCGTATGTGTTGATCTTTTTATTAATAGGCATAGGGACCTTTGCCTTCAATTTTTTTGGAGAGCAATATAGAATACTAACCTTAACCATCGCCTTTCTTTTATTAGGAATATATCTTTACTTAACAAATAAAAAATTCACTTTGTTTTTAACAGATCGTAATCAACGGAAAAAAATGAGTTTGAGAGATAACATAAGCTTTATCATTGGATTATCTATCATCTATATCTTGCAGGGGTATATTCATATAGGAACAGGGACTTTTAATTTCTTAGGAATCTTTGTTGCAATAATATTCTTAATTCCAACGATAAAAACAAATCAGTTGATAAGAGATGAATTTTACAAAATTAACAATAAATATCTTAATAGATAATGTTCCTTTATGTTCTTATCAATATTGAAAAGCTTAATATGATATTTACCTCTCCTGCTTTATCAGTATCCTTATTTGACCCAGTAGATAGCGGGGTCTTTTTGTGTTCAATGTTAAAATCCAAGAACAGTTATTAAATGAGTTAATAGGTTTTGATTACGATAATAAATTCTTCTCTCTATTTAAAATAAAGAGGTTTACGGTAGAGTTTAGGGAAAGATTCTGAATAAACAACAGGAAATTTTACGCTTATCACGAAATGAATAAAGTACGCATCAAACCTGATACTTTGTCTAATTACATATTCAATTCAAATCAGAATAAAAGAGGGGATTTTATTGAAACCAAAAGTACTTGTCTATTCGAAAGTTGACCCGAAAGTGCTAGCTTTTGTTGAACAAACCTGTGAAGTTGTTTATTTTGAAGGATTAGAAGAAGAGACGTTTCCTACTTTCCTACAAGAGTTAAAAGATGCCCAAGGAATCCTAGGAGCTGGGTTAAAAGTAGATGATGATTTACTACAGAATGCTCCCCAGTTAAAAATAGTAAGTAATATTTCGGTAGGTTATGAAAATCTACATTTACCAGCAATATCAGCACAAGGTGTTATGGCCACGAATACGCCTGATGTATTAAATGATACTGTAGCTGACCTGATTATGGGATTGATGCTATCTACAGCTAGAAGGCTACCGGAGTTAGATCAATATGTGAAAACGGGACAGTGGGATTCAAACCTAGGAGAACAGTATTTTGGACTTGATATCCATCATAAAGTTTTAGGGATTATTGGAATGGGAGGAATTGGCTCTGCAGTGGCAAAAAGAGCTCACCATGGATTTGATATGGAAATCCTGTATCATAATCGTTCTAGAAAAATAGATGCAGAAGAAAAGTATGCAGCCAGCTATTGTACGATGGAAGAATTATTAAAGAACTCCGATTTTGTTTTACTCATGACACCACTCACACCTGAGACTGAAAAGCTTATGGGAGAGAAGGAATTTTCACTCATGAAAAAGTCAGCCATCTTCATTAATAGTTCAAGAGGAAAAACAGTAGACGAAGAGGCATTAATACATGCTCTCCAAACAGGTGAAATTTATGGCGCAGGATTAGATGTCTTTGTAAATGAACCGGTGGAGGTGGACAATCCTTTACTTTCTATGAAAAATGTCGTTACCCTGCCGCATATTGGGTCCGCTACGTACGAAACGCGTTATAAAATGGCAATGAGTGCGGCTTCTAATCTTGTTGCTGGACTAAAAGGCGAAACCCCAGCAAATTTATTAAATAAACCAGTGAATATTTAGCTTATACAGGTGCGTGATTGAGCTAGAAAATGCCGTCAATCATGGTCACTGATTTATAAAATTTGGCCCAGGCGATATATACTTGGGCTATTTTTCATAGAATCTACTTCTGTTGGTTCTTTTGTTTTTACAGAAACAGGAAGATACCTGGTACTTAAATAGGAAAACTAGTCTTAAAATTCTACATAAAGTTACAATTATATTACATTATCGACTGTTTCATTGTTTTTTAGTCTACTAGGAATATAAACTAGTAATATCGAATTAGATTGAGAAACAAAGAGGAGATAATGTGATGATTAAAAAAATTATTAAATATACAGTATCAGCAGCTATTCTCGCCACAATGATTCAGGTAACACCAGCTTTTGCAACTCCAGATGATTCACAAGAAGTGACACAAGAACAAATTGCTAATACACAAGGACAAATTCAGGCATTTGAAACCAAGATGCAACAATTAGATGATCGCATCTCTGTCTCTATGGATAAGAGTCAAAAGTTAAACGATGAAATTAAAAAACAACAAGGAAAAATTGAAGAAGCTGAGGCTGAAATTGACAAATCTAAAAAGGATCTGCTTGCACATGAAGAGATTCTTGCTGAACGCCTAAAAAGTCTGCAGTTGGATGGGCAACAGTCAGTAGTCGCATACGCAGAAGTTTTATTATCATCAGGAAGTATCTCAGAGTTTTTCAATCGCTATACGGCGATTTCACAAATTATCCAAAGTGATAACGATTTAATGAGTGGTCTTAAGGAAAAACAACAAGCGTTAGTATCTGCAGAGGACCAATTACATAAAGAACTTGAGCAACTAAAAAAGAACCAAGATGAATTAGCGTCTGAACAAAATAAGATTGCAGAAGACAAAAAGAAAATTGAAAAAGAATTAGCGGATGCGGAGAAATTATTACAAACGCAAGAAGCTAAACTTGCACAACAAGCCCTAGAAGCACAACAGGCTCTAGAAGCTCAACGTGCCCTTGAAGCGCAACAAGCGCTAGAAGCACAACAAAATCAACCTGCTCAACAAAACAACCAACAAGTTCAACAAGACCAGCAACCACAACAACAGTCTCAACAACCGTCTCAACAATCAACTTCAAAAAGCAAAGCATCAAATTCAGTTTCAACTGCATCGGTTCCAGCTGTTAAAGCAACGAACGCTGATGCGGCAAGTCAAGTGATTGCTTATGCTAAACAATTCTTGGGCGTTCCTTATGTTTGGGGTGGGTCAAGCCCTAAAGGATTTGATTGTTCAGGATTTGTTCAATATGTATATCGTAATTCAGTTGGCACCAGCCTACCTAGAGTATCACGTGACCAGCAAAATGCGGGGACAAGGATTTCTCCTAGCCAAGTTCAACCCGGAGATTTAGTGTTTAATGGTTCTCCTGCTTATCATGTTGGGATTTATATTGGCGGAGGAAAATATATTCATGCACCTCAAACAGGTGATGTTGTGAAAATTGCTTCATATAATCCGTCTAAGTTCTCTAGTGCTGCTAGAGTATTGCGTTAATTAAGGAAGTCATCATCTACTCCCAAATTGCATCCTAGAACAGGATAAGATTTTTTATATTTGCTTGCTCGTGTTAAGCTAATAAGGCTCTGAGGTCGCAACATTCACTTTGCGACTTCAGAGTCCTTTTTCATTTTTATGGCCAAAATTCTATTTGATCATTTCATAGCCATATATGAACAATGAGCGTAAAAGAATGTAATACCCTGAAAAATGATTATACTTGTACAGAGGAGCGTCATCATTAAAACTATTAAACAGGTGAAAACATGGAACGAGATTCAATGAAAGATGATAATTACAAAGTATTTTCTTTGTTAAGTAATTACTTGAACAATGCATCTGATTTTATCAACCAAGAAGAAATTGGTGAAATTGTCCAATATGGTGTATCGTATGAACATGCTTTTGGGATGATCTTAGCTGCTGCGTTTGGACTTGATATTGTTGATAATGAAGAGGATAAAAGCTTCTACAACCGATATTTTCTCAAAATGATTCATCAGCTTGATGAAAAGAAATTTTTTGAAAATCCTTATTATAAAAACATCAAGATTCCAAGTGTTAAAATGGGAAATAGTGAATTAAAGTATGAAAAATATAAACCTTTTGAAGGGTTTGTTTGCGATGATATTATCCAAACAAAAGAGGGGAGACAAATCCCGCAAATTGGTTTTTTTAACAAGGACTTCATGTTTCCAGCCGTGCTAGAGAATAACCGCATTTGGATGACGATTACGCCAAATGAGATACAAACAATGAAAGAACCAGTTGAGCAAGCTTTTGGTCATGTTCTAACCTATGGACTGGGTCTTGGCTATTACGCCTATATGGTTTCTGAAAAAACAAATGTTGAAAGTGTCACAATTGTTGAGACCAACGAGGATGTGATTCGATTATTTACCCAGTTTGTCTTGCCACAATTTACGCATGTTCAAAAGATCAAGATTATCAAAGCTGATGCTTTCGAATACGCTCAGAAACACATGCCAAGTGCAAACTATGATTTTGTGTTTACCGACTTGTGGCATGATGTTTCAGATGGAATCGATATGTACTTAAAAATGAAAAAGTTCGAAAAGCTAACTCCCAATACGGTCTTCACCTATTGGATTGAAAAATCAATTTTATGCTATTTATAGGACAGAGGATTAGGAACCCTGTCCCACTTAGGAGGTTTATTCATGGAGAATAATGATATTTTAATTCGATTAAGATATGCGCTTGATATTAAAAACAATGATATGGTTGAAATTTTTAAACTTGGTGGCGTTGAAGTTACAAAGGAAGAAATGTTAATGATTCTTACAAAATCAGATGACAGCTATGATTATGATGAGGACGAAACGATAGCAGAAGATGAGAACATTATAAAATGTAATAATCGGATGTTTGAATCCTTCTTAAATGGTCTCATTACATTTAAACGAGGGAAACAGGAGCCAAAGCCAGGACAACCTGAACGACCAGCGTTTTCAAATGAAAGTGTGAACAATATCCTGCTGAAAAAGGTGAAAATAGCATTAGCCTTAACGAGTGAAGATATGATTGATATCTTAGCCAAAGCAGGAGTTACGATCACCAAGGGTGAGTTAAGCGCAATTTTGAGAAAAAAGGGACATAAGAATTATAAAGAATGCGGCGATAAATATGCTAGGAATTTCTTGAAGGGGTTAGCAATAAAATATAGGGGATAAGGATGCTCTTATAAGTTCCTAAAAGATAAGAACTCTTTAATAAAAATCAATCAGCCCAGTTTCTGACTGGGTTTTGATTTGTTTTCGACCAAATTCTTGTGTCAAAATCCTTCCGCCCAAAAATTGAACGGTTTAGGTGTTTTAACCATAAATTACAATGTTCAGTTTTAATATGATTGATGGTAAAGTCCTAAAGCCGATTTAACGTACGTATGAAAAGCTACTTTTAAGGTTAAAGGTAACTTTTCTGATTATGCCTAGAAACTAGCTTCTTAATTATAAGAAAAGAGCCTAAAACGATGAGGTGAAGAGAGTGTCGAAACAGATGATGACCCCTGCAGCTTACAAATCCAAGTTAGGTATAGTGGAAACCGAAATGGCCATTAAAAAGGTAAAGGATTATTTTGAGAGCAACTTATCTGAAGTGTTAAAGGTAGTTCGAGTTTCTGCTCCGTTATTTTTACAAGAGGGAACAGGGCTTAATGATAATTTGAACGGAACAGAGCGTGTGGTGTCCTTTGATGCGTTAGATGTAAAGGATAAGAAACTAGAGATTGTTCAATCCCTTGCAAAATGGAAAAGGAGCGCCTTAGCTAAATATCAATTCCCAGTTGGAACAGGGTTATATACGGATATGAAGGCAATTAGACGAGATGAAATCCTTGATAATTTGCATTCCATGTTTGTGGACCAATGGGATTGGGAAAAAGTCATCGTAAAACAGACTCGTACAGTTGAGACATTAAAGGATGAGGTGGAGAAACTATATAAAGCTTTAACCGCTACTGAACAATATGTACACCAATTGTATCCTTCCCTTCAACCAATATTACCAAAATCCATTCACTTCATTACCTCTCAAGAACTTGAAAATATGTACCCTTCCCTTACACCTAAGGAAAGAGAAGATAAAATAGCGAAGAAACATGGAGCTGTTTTTCTTATGCAAATTGGAGGCATGTTGAATTCTGGAACAAAACATGATGGACGTTCTCCTGATTATGATGATTGGTCATTAAACGGAGATATCATTGTATGGTTTCCGATACTCGAAAGAGCATTCGAATTATCTTCAATGGGCATAAGAGTAGATAAAAAGGCGTTGTTAAAGCAACTTAAAGAATCCAATTGTGAAGATCGTAAGAATTTAGCTTATCACCAAGCCGTTTTACGAGGAGACCTCCCATTTACAATTGGCGGGGGGATTGGTCAGTCAAGATTATGTATGTTCCTTCTTCAGAAGGCTCATATTGGGGAAGTTCATGTTTCAGTTTGGAATGATGAAATCCTTAAAGAATGTAGAGAAGCAAATATTCAGCTTTTATAAGGGAAAACTAAAAGGGTCTTGTATATTGATATAGAATAGTAACAGAAGACAAGGATGATCTTAATAGCAAAAGCACAGAAAAGGAGATACAATGACAATCAATCAAGAAACAGGATGGAATTTTGATAATAGTTACACGATGTTACCAAAGCCCTTTTACACAAAACAAAACCCTACCCCTGTACGTTCACCAAAACTAGTGATTTTTAATGAAGCGTTAGCCCAATCTCTAGGACTTAACCCAGTGGCGTTGCAAAGCGAAGCGGGAGTTGAAGTATTTGCCGGCAACCAGGTCCCCGAAGGCTCTTCCCCTCTTGCTCAAGCTTATGCCGGCCATCAATTCGGGCATATTAACATGTTAGGGGATGGTCGGGCGATTTTGCTTGGGGAGCAAATTACGCACAAAGGAGAACGAGTGGATATTCAGCTAAAAGGTTCAGGGAGGACCCCTTTTTCACGAGGAGGAGATGGTCGAGCGACTCTTGGGCCGATGCTTCGTGAATACATCATCAGTGAAGCGATGCATGCACTTGGAATTCCAACCACTCGTAGCCTAGCGGTTGTATCAACAGGAGAGACCGTAATACGTGAGACAGGATTACCTGGTGCCATCCTGACCCGTGTCGCTGCTAGTCATATCCGTGTCGGCACCTTCCAATATGCTGCTGGAAAAGGCGGCGATGATAATGGAGCAGACTTACGAGCTCTAGCGGATTATACGATTGAGCGCCATTATCCAGAAATAAAAAAGGATGAACACCGGTATCTATCATTTCTCAAAGAAGTTATTAAGCGACAGGCAAAGCTGATTTCTAAATGGCAGCTGGTCGGCTTTATTCACGGTGTAATGAATACCGACAACATGACAATAAGTGGTGAATCCATCGATTATGGTCCTTGTGCTTTTATGAATGAATATGACCCAACAACGGTATTCAGTTCCATTGACACTCAAGGTCGCTATGCGTATGGCAATCAACCAGCTATTGGTGGGTGGAGTCTTGCGCGATTTGCTGAGAGTTTGATCCCGCTCTTGCATGACAATGAGGAGGAAGCTGTTAAATTGGCTCAGGATGCGATATCAGATTACCCTGAACAATATCGTAGAAACTGGGTAATGGGAATGAGAGCGAAACTAGGCCTCTTTCATGAAGCACCAGAAGATGAAGCCCTTATCGAAAACCTTCTTAGTATGATGAAGAAATACCGAGCGGACTTTACGAACACCTTCCGTGCTTTAACCTATGACAACAAAGACCACTCATCTCTTTTTCAATCTAAGGAATTTATGGAATGGAATCAAGAATGGCAGGAAAGAGTGAGTAATCAAGAGGAATCAGAAGATGCCTCCCGTGAGTTAATGCGGAGCAATAACCCAGTGGTGATTCCACGTAATCATAAAGTAGAAGAAGCACTTGAAGCTGCAGTGAACGATGGCGATTATCATGTCATGGAGAACCTCCTTAAAGTTCTGGCAAGTCCATATGAGCCATCGTCTGATAAGGATGAATATTGTACACTTCCCGCACCTTCGGCAAAACCATACCGAACCTTTTGCGGAACTTAACATATTCGTAAAAAGAGGTAGGGATTGCTTTTTAAGGATCCCTATTTTTTTGAATGAAAGGATAATAAAAAATCTAAAGGCAATTTTTACATGTAAAGGTAATTTTTTTACATTGAAATCTTTTTTAACTTCTTTCCAAATCAGTGTTGGCTGTTTATTTAAAGATGTGGTGAAAAAGAGGGTAGTTGAGACTACAGCTAGAAATGAAATACATAAGGTATCCATATGTGAAAATAACCATCTTAATAAGGGGAAATCAAAATGAAAAACCTCCTTTTGGAATTAGACGGGAATGGCTTAAGTTATTATGTGGGAGGGGATCCTGAAAAGCCAACAGTTATCTGTTTTCATGGACTAGCTGGTAGTTCGCTATATAGTTTTACTCAATTATCCAATCAATTAAAGGAGCAATTTCACGTTATTTTAATAGACCAACCAGGACATGGGAAGAGTTCAGCCTTTGAGAAGGAGGAGGACTATACATTCTCTAGTCTGGCTAAATGGTATGATAAGGTATTTGATTATCTTCAGTTGAATGAATTTTATTTATTAGGTCATTCCTGGGGAGCTGATGTTGCCCTCCATTATGCAAAACAGTACCCAGCTAAAGTGAAGGGCATTATTTTATTGGATGGCGGGTTTACTTTTCCAGTTTTTCAGGAAGAGATGACATTCCAAAAGGCATACAATGGGTGGAGTACATATATGGACAATCATGCCAAGTTTACGAGTTGGCGTGACATTGTGGATGAGTTTAAAGGGTACACAAAAGCTTGGAACACAATCCATGAACAGTCATTGTCTTCGATTTTTATTAAAAAGGGAAAATATGAATTAATTTCTTCCAAGTTTACTATACTCTCCATAATAAAGGCCTTTTTTAACGAACCATTTACTAGTACTTATCTTTATATTAAGTCCCCGTTATTATTAATACACGCAACAGAACCAAAAGAGTTAGATGAAGCAAGGAATAAAGGAATAGCAGAAATCAAACAGGAAATTAATAATGCTTTAATTGTCTCAATAGAGAACACGGGCCATATGCTACAATGGGATAAACCGAAGGAAGTCGGGGATAAAATCATACTTTGGGTCAATAAAACTAGATAACCAAGGGAGCGGTTATCTAGTTTTAATAGATGAAAGTTTCTGAGAAGTGAAGTTGTGGATTTAGAAAGGAAATTTTTTAGTAGGGGTAGAGGGTGGATAGTATGAATGAGGAGTTAATGAACAATGTCGATGCATGCTATCAGCTAGCAGAGCGGAATGCGACTGAATATTTTAGAACCCTTCAATCTCAGGTGAAGAAAAAAACGTATGTCGAAACACTAACAGAAGACTTTCAAACGTGGAAGCAAGACCATATTCGTCATCCATTCTTATCCCTATTCTCACGTCAAAAGGGGAAGCCCACGTCAAAGGAATATGAAAAATATATCCAATGGCTTGATTACCGAGGGAAACTCGAACCCTACTTGGATCGAAGTATATCCTATATTTTTATGCGAGATTTAGGGAAATCTCTGGAATCAGCTGATACACAGAAACGAGTTCAACAAACAGTAACCTATTTGAAAAACCACCTAACCTCTAACCAGGGGAATAAAGATTTTAACATGGCTGAATTGTACAGGTGGGCTCAAAAGGAAGAGATTGAACTCACCGTGATTTGGCTGGTAAGCAAACTAAAAAAGGTTACCAAGATGATGCCCGATGGGATGGATGCGGAGCATGCTCAGCGGAAATTAATCAAAATTATTGGTGGAGTCATGATGCATGCGTATGAAGAGATGGAGGAAGGCCTTCCACGCGAAAAACGAAGGGAGAAATTAGCAAGCGCATTAAGACTAGGCTATTCCTATGGATTAACCTACCCCTTCATTGATGATCTATTGGATGCCAATATCCTGTCGGAGGATGAGGAGAGAAGGTATACAGACATAATTAGGTCCACGCTAATTACAGGGATTGTACCAAAATTAGGGGAATGGAAGGGGAAAAACGCAAACTTAATCAGATTTATTCATTCAGAATTACGAGAGGCTTTTGAATACATACGCTCTAATCAGAATCAAGAAACCTTGAAATCCTTTTACGAACAATCCTATGTTTTTTTTCATTCACAAGAAGTAGACCGAAACAAGGACTTATCCAATGCTAATTACAAAAATGAAGAGATTTTCATACCAGTGATTATAAAATCTTCCTCTTCCCGATTGATTGTTCGCTCTGTAATTGGTGCCTCTGAGGATGAAGGTTTTGACAAGCGAACGTTCTTTTATGGGATTTACAATCAACTAGCAGATGACTTAGCTGATATGTTTGATGATTTCAAGGAAGGGGCCGTAACACCTTATACGTATTACTTAAAACACCATAAAACGCGGTCAGATCTTATTAATCCGTTTGAGCTCTATTGGACCGTTATTTCATACCTTATTCATCATGTATACCATTCCAATTTTAAAACGAAAGAAGTAATCTTAAATCGTGCTATAAATGGGCTTAAACGCTTGAGAGAGAAATTAGGGAATCAACGATATCAGGAAGTTATGGACCTTTTCGCTTCTGGGAATCCAAAATTCAATAAAATGGTCCAACTGATGGTTCGAAAAGGAGATGATGTGGATTTCTTTGATAAGCTACTTCGTGACCACATCATTACCACTCTAAGAAATGACCGCAGCGAACAAGACAACTTCATAGAGACAATTAAAACCGTTCGTCATCAAGTAAATAGCCTTTTAAGTATTACAAAAAGCGAGACCCTTCCGCTAATTGAAGAGCCGATCATTGATGCTGCTAATTATAGTTTAATGGGCGATGGGAAACGTTTAAGACCAATTATGACGTGGGTAATGGGGATTGACCATTATGGACTAGATGAGTCAGCACTTGCACCACTATTAAGGTCATTAGAGTATATGCATACGGCCTCACTCATTTTTGATGATTTGCCTTCACAGGATAATGCATCGACCCGCCGGGGACGTCCAACGCTTCATCAAGTTCATACAACTGCGATTGCTGAACTAACAGGTTTGTTTCTGACGCAAAAGGCAGTAGAAGAACAAGCTTCACTGGACCAGTTTGATTCGAAAACGGTCCTTAGATTGGTTCAATACTCTGCACGAACAACGACCAAAATGTGTACCGGTCAGGTAATGGATCTCGAATCAAAAGGGAAAAGCTTGACTCTTGAACAATTGAACACCTTGTGTTTTTATAAAACTGGAATCGCTTTTGAAGCTTCTCTCATTATGCCTGCGATTCTCGCACAGGCGAATCAAGAGGAACTAGAAGCATTGAAGAAGTTCTCCTACCATGCCGGAATTGCCTTTCAAATTAAGGATGATCTGCTTGATGTTGAAGGCGATCAGACTATTCTTGGAAAGCCTAGTGGAAAAGATGCAGCAAATAAAAACGCCACCTTTGTGTCAATTATGGGCATGGAAGGTGCTAAAAAAGCAATGTGGGAGCATTATTGTCAGGGGATGGAAGTTTTAAGTGAGAGCCCACTTAGAACCCCTTTTCTCAAACATTTACTAAACTATATTGTGAACCGTGATTATTAACAAATAGCAGTGCTACTCCTTGGATGCTCTGCTATTTTACATATGCCAATCTTTCTTTCACCTTAGAAATAAGGTTTTATGTTAAATCTGCTTGCCCCTAAACTAAGTTCATGTTGTTGCATTAAAACAAACTTGTAATGTTTTAAAGGTTGTTTTGACTGTTTAAGGTTGGTATTTTTAGAAAATATAGTAAGTTCAGTTGAAAGTTTGAAAAATAGAGAGTATGATAAGGGATGGATAGGAGAAAAATGCTCTTGTCTATTTAACTATAAACTTTCTTTTTTAAATAAGATGGAAATGATTCTCTAGAATGATACTAGAAATTAAAGCCAATGTGAGAGATAGCTTTGTCTACTCTTGCTTTGGCTTTTTTATTTTTTGGTTCTTTTCTCAAACTTAGGATTTTATCAACAATCTTTACCCATTGTTAGAATGGAGTGAAGTGGCTTGGTGCGAATCAACAGCTAAGGGTAACGCATTATATAAAAAAATGGAGGGCCTTATCTAATGACAACAACTCATGAAGAACAAAGTGAAAATCTTTTACAATTATACATAGATTCAAATATAGATAAGCAGTTCTTCATTTTATCCAACAAAAAGAATGCTTTTTTTATTATAGATAGGCAAGGGAAAATTGCTTATGTGAATCATTTGTGTGAGGAGAAGCTAGGTTACTCATCCACAGATATGCTCACTATGGGAATAAGAAATCTTTTTGCAGAAACTGAGTTGGATAAAAGCCAGACATTCTTTAAAGATAAGGTCCCTGAAACACTGAGTACTTTTAATACTCAAATCTACGTTAGCCCTGGTAAGTGTCTTTTGATAAAGTTGACCTTTTTCCCCATCTACTATAGCGGAGAATATCTCGGAACTTTTATTATCTTGAGGGACCCACAATCAAAGTGAGCACTCAAGCCTAATCTTATAAGGAGATGTTTTTGGGCGGAAAATGGTTTTGTTGCTGTTATAAAACAATTATGGTAATATAAGTATGTCTAATGTCTAGCAGTCATTGGAAAAGCGAAAATGAATGGTTTTTGTGAATTAAGAGTTAGTTTAATATATTTTTGTTTGGTAAATGGAAGAAACTATAAAATAGTCGTCTTAGCCGTGGCCTAACTTCTTTAATATAAAGGGGTTAGGCTTTTTTTATTTTAAAATGAAAAGTTTAAAAGGATTAAACATAAAGAATTGTCCAGCTCCAGCGCCTTAGCGGCTAGTGTCGTTCGCTCTCTGAGTAAAAATCGTTTTGTATTTTTACCTTCCTATGATAAGTCAACATCGAACGCGCTATGGCTCTTCATGTTTCCTTTATCTCGATTGGAGCGCTCCAACCCATACGCAACTGAGCCGGGCGCTTGTACTTTTCTTAATAAGGGGGATTACAATGGGGAGTGCCACTCAAGATGATTTGCTTTATCTTAGCAGTAAGTTTAGCAAAACATTAAAACGCAAGTTTGGAAAAGGACCTGAAACTTGTTATGTGGTGTTTAAAGAAAATAGACTTTTTATTTATATCACAAATTTTATGACTTCTGCAGAGGAAGTTTTAGTAGATAATAACCAAATGAATTTGGCAAATAAATTCCGTGCGGCTGTAATCGATTTGATTTGCAAGGAGTTCCTTCCAGAGGCATCAAAGGTTACAGGTCTTTCTTTTCATGCCTTTTATCATGACTGGAATTATGGAACAAATAAAGGAATTGTCATAATCGAACCAAGACATTTCCGAGCAGAGGATTCTAGCAATTTCTTTTTTAAAGAGAAAGATTTATTTAAATTAATGGAACAAGTATGTGCGAAAATACATAAAGTCCCTGAAGAATATAAAATTGTAAAGTGGAACCAAAATGTCTGTATCATAGAATGTAAAGGTGTATTGCTATCGATGGATAGGTACCTATATCAACAGGGGTTAACGGATATTTTGGTTGAACACTCAAGGGAAATGAAAAGTTTTTATCTAAATCGTAAAAACCAATTTGAGAATGTATTTAACATGGTGATTGATGATTTATTTATCACATGGGACTATGAACAAGATAAAAACTTTATTGTTTTTTATTTTAGTTAAACATCATGAGTTTATCTTTTGTTTGGACTAGTTTGGTCAATAATAGAAATATTGGATGAAACTCCTTATTTTATTTTTCCTGATTTTGATTAATCTGAACGAAAGAAGGTGTAAACGATTGATAAAAATAAATTAGATTCTATAAGTAGCTATATTAGTAAAATAATGAGAAAGAATTTTGGAAAAGGCCCTCAATCTTGTCAAACTTACCTAAATGGAAAGCACCTAGTTACTTATATACGTGGGTTTGTATCTCCCATGGAAGAGATTCTATTGGAGAAAGGGCAGACCAAAACAGTTGATGATGCACGAACCTTAATAATGGACCATTTGCTAGAGGAGATAAAAGGGGTTGTTCAAGTCTCGATTAGTGTCGATGTTAATGAGTATTATCATGACTGGAACTTTCCGAATAACTCAGGCATCATTATTTTTGTTTTAGAAGAGGAATTACCGGAAATTGCTCTAGAGTTCCAGGTTGATTCCGCTAGCTTGGAAAAGGAAATAGCAAGTATTAGTATGCTCGTTCAAAAAGTGCCTGATCAGATACATATATATCCGATTTCACCTACTGTATGTTTAGTTGAAAGGAAAGGCATTTTGATTCAAATCGAAAAAGCATTAATATCAAAAGGATTTCAGCAAGAGCTAAAGTTTACTAAGGATGAGTTGGAAAAGGAGTATTTCCATCGCAACGGCAGGTTTGAGGTTCTATTTCAAAAGTCTGTAAAGGATATTTTTGTTGATTGGAATTTTAAAGAGGACAAGTCGATGATGGCGTTTATTTTGGACAAATGAGGATAGGTATATTTCAGTTTTACCCATAGAAATGCCCAGTCTATTGCGCGTAGGCTGGGCATTTTATATGGGGATTTTTTAATATTAAGGTTGGATAACAACCTGAGTTCCGATGGGGATCGTTCTTGCTAGTTCTTCTACATCTTGGTTATACATTCGGATGCACCCCGCTGATACTGCTTTCCCAATCGAGCTTGGATCATTTGTTCCGTGAATCCCATAACCTTGCTTAGATAAACTCATCCACATCGTGCCAAATGGTCCTCCGGGATTAGGTGCTTTATTAATAATAATAAAGGTCCCTAACGGTGTATTGTGGAGCATTCTTCCGACGGCAATCGGGTATTGCTTTTGTAAAACACCATTCCGAAATAATCTGAGTTGGCGATTATTGACGGAAACGACAATTCGATATGGAAGGCTATTCGGGTCTGGAAAACCTGGAATCACAATGGATTGACCAGGATAAAGGATGTTTGGATTAATCGATGGATTGGCGTTAATGATTGCAGATAGGGGTGTACGATAGTCCCTTGCAATCTGATTTAACGTTTCACCAGGTTTAACCGTATGATTCAGGGCAATCACCTCCATAGACATTTAGTTTTTAACTATATAGTCTATGACAGAGATCAAAGGGGTAGACTTCGGACAGAGAAGGGTGTGAGAAGAGTTCAGAGTCCGATTGAGGGATGACTTCGTCAGGAGAAGGTGCGAAAAGGCAAACACAGTCCGCATAAGAAAATAGAGCAAGGAGTCTAGCACCCTCTCCCTACTCTAAATAAGGTACCATTTTAAATATCCCGAAAAACACTCTCTAAACTAGTATACCCTTTGAGGTCTTCTTTGTTCGGTTCATCCGGTTCCGCTGTCCACGAAGTTTGCTGGCTTGCGAATTGTCCATGCTCATTTTTATGGTAGGGAGTATGAATATGATAGGTTTTTCCGTTTTTCTTCACTGTATACCCCATATAATATACATCCCCTTGCCCTTGCTCCTCGTATAGACCAATATCGTCTAAATTGTATTGATTCATAAAGGCTGGCATTGATTGCTGTAAATCATTTAGTATTTCTTCTCGTGCTAGGAATTCCATGCAAATGTCCTCCTTCCGTTTCTATACTATCCTTAATATGTCTTTCTTTATTTTTATTAATCACTCTCATTAGATTAAGTTTGTCTATTTGAGATACATTAGAAAAAAGGATATCGAACAGGGAAGGAGGAATAAGTGTGAAAATAAGTGTCTTGGATCAATCAGTCGTTCGTAAAGGCGAGAATGCTAGCGTTGCTTTGCAAAATACCGTAAAACTTGCGCAAATGACGGAAGAACTAGGGTATACCCGTTTTTGGGTGGCTGAACATCATAATACAATTGGCGTTGCCGGTTCATCGCCGGAGGTGTTGATTTCTCATATTGCTTCAAGGACAAAAAAGATACGAGTTGGTTCAGGTGGGATTCTGCTCCCGCAGTATAGCCCGTATAAAGTAGCTGAAAATTTCAAGATGTTAGAAACACTTTTTCCAAACCGTATCGATTTGGGCATCGGCCGTTCACCAGGCGGATCGCCTACTACAAGATTAGCGCTAACCGATGGAGTAAGGAGAAGTCTGAACGATTTTCCTCGTCAAGTCCAAGACTTGCAAGGGTTTTTAAGCAATCAGTTGCCGTTAGACCATCCATATCAAGAAGTGACAGCCTATCCGGTTACAGAGACGGCTCCCGAAATGTGGGTTTTAGGAATTACCCATCGAGGCGCTCGAGTAGCAGCAGAAAATGGAACAGCTTTTACATATGGTCATTTTATTAATCCAGAGAATGGTCAAAAGGCAATTGATTATTATTACGAACATTTTCAGCCGTCGAGTTTACAATCAACCCCCAAGGTCAATGTTTGTGTGTTTGTGATTTGTGCTCCTAAACAGGAGAAAGCAGAAGAAATGGCTTTAAGTCTCGATCGGTGGTTGCTGGCAGTTGAACAGGGGAGTGATACGAGAATTCTTTCCATAGAAGAAGCGAAAAGAATGAAGCTAACGGCAGAAGAACAGAAAAGGGTAATAGAAAATCGAAAGCGGATGGTGATTGGAACACCAGCTAAGGTAAAGGAAGAGCTGCAAAGACTGAGTGAAAAGTATCAAACAGAAGAAATAATGATGATCACCAATGTGTACGATTTTCAAGCTAAGGTTCAATCCTACACCTTGTTGGCTGAGGCTATAAAATAACTACAGACTACAAACTTTTGCTTCCAAACAACCAAAGTTCCTGTGATAAAATGACAGTATAAAATTCACGGAGAAGGGAATCTGAGGGGTAGTGAAGATAAACACTGTATCAATTGTTGGCCTAGGGGCGCTTGGGATTTTATTTGGGCATCATTTATCAAAGAAAATGCCAAAAGGAAGTTTACGGATTGTCGCAGATAAGGAGCGAGTGGAAAAATATCGTACCCAACATGTTTATTGTAATGGTGAACGCTGTGATTTCCATTTTACAACACCCGAAGAAAGTGTAGAGCCTGCTGATTTGGTTCTTTTTACGGTTAAGAATGAGGGATTAAAGGACGCGATCCATGCAGTTAGAAACCATATAGGGGATAACACGATCCTATTATCCGCATTGAATGGAATAACTAGCGAGGCTGTTATCGGTGAGTCTTATGGTATGGAGAAGATTCTGTACTGCGTTGCACAAGGGATGGATGCGGTTAAGGTAAAGAATGAACTCTCCTATGAAAATATGGGGATGCTCTGTTTTGGCGAGCGTAATGGGGAAGTGAATTCTGAAAAAGTACGGGCATTGGCTACTTTCTTTGATGAAATGAACGTCCCATATGAAGTGGTACCGGATATGTATAAGAAGCTCTGGAGCAAATTCATGCTGAATGTGGGAGTGAATCAAACAGTTGCAGTGCATGAAAGCAATTATGGGGAGATTCAAAAACCTGGACCAGCAAGAGACATGATGATCGGTGCAATGCGTGAAGTCATGCTTCTATCGGAAAAAGAAGGCATTCCTTTAACTGAAGAGGATATAAATTACTGGTTAATCGTATTAAGCAAATTAAGCCCAGAGGGGAAACCTTCTATGGCACAGGATGTAGAGGCAAAGCGATACAGCGAAGTGGAGTTATTTTCAGGCACAGTTTTGAAGCTAGGGGAAAAATATGGTGTATCCACACCGATTAATCGAGAACTCTACGAACGGATTACAGCCATGGAGAGTAGCTACAACTAAATGATTCTTTGAGATAGCATTCAAAGTACTTAGGGAAGTCCCTAGGTACTTTTTTGATTTCTCCTAGTACTATTCATTTTTTTGAAAAATAAAAGGAAGTTTCTTGAAAATACCTATCAGATAGTGCGAATGTTTGTCATAATAGAATAACGTACTTTTTTACTATATTCATATTGTGTATATAAACCTTTAGTAGGAAGTCCAAAACAAAATGGTAGTGTTTAAGCACTCCCAAGATAGGGTAAGAGTAGGAAGTATTTGGTTTTGTCTTATTTTGTCGAAACTCTATCGGTTAATGTGGTTATTTGCAATACTATTAATATATTTGTAATGAAAATTGGTGAACAAAGTCAGATTTATACATGACTTGAACGTAGAGATAAAGAATAAAGTAGGTTTACTGACGGTAGAGAGGATAATTGAAATGAACAACAATGAAAAAGTTAACATTCTCTTAGTAGATGATCGTCCGGAGAATCTATTAGCGTTAGAAGCGATTATTGAGCATGAAGGATTGAATCTAGTCACTGCTTCTTCTGGAGAAGAGGCGTTAAGATCTCTTTTAAAATATGATTTTGCGGCGATATTGCTGGATGTTCAAATGCCTGGCATTGATGGCTTTGAAACGGCAAAAATTATTAAAGCACGTGAAAAAACCAAAAATGTTCCTATCCTCTTTATTACGGCAAATAATATGGAGTCTGAGCATATCTTTACTGGGTACTCAATGGGAGCAGTAGATTATATCTTAAAACCATTTGACCCGATTATTTTAAAAGCAAAAGTGGATGCTTTTGTCGAGATATATAAGATGAATCGCATCCTGATTAAGCAAGCAGAGATCTTAACCAATAAAACGAACGAATTGGAACAATCCTATCAGGAGCTTTCCAAGATTACTTCCGATTTACGCGTTTCTGAGGCTTTAGCGAATGTCATTAGTGAAACATCTATTGATTCTATGCTTGTGATTGATCAAGAGGGAATGGTGTTAAAAGTTAACCCCGCTGTTGAAAAAATGTTTGGGTATAAAGCCACGGAGATCTTAGGGCAAAATATCCTAATGTTATTTACAGGTGATGAGTCACAAGAATATCTACTGTTTGTATTAGATACCATCAATAATCTTGAACATATTTTAGGTCATAACCTACGGGAATTAACGGCTACCAGAAGAAATGGGGAAGAATTCCCAGTAGAAATACAAGTTGGTAAGCGATTTGTCCAAGACCAGTGTATTGTTGCTTGCACAATCAGGGACCTTACGCGTCAAAAAGAATACGAAAATGAAATTACTCATATGGCCTATCATGACTGGCTAACGGACTTACCTAATCGGAGGAAGTTCAATGATGAGCTAAAAATGCAATTACAAGTAGCAAAAAGCAATAATCAACCTCTCGCTCTCTTGTATGTGGATATGGACCACTTTAAGTCCATTAATGATTCCCTTGGGCATATCGTTGGGGATACGGTCATTCAAAAAATGGCTAAACGATTAAAGAACTGTTTGCGTAACGAAGACTTTGTGGCAAGGGTAGGGGGAGATGAGTTTAATATTCTTTTGCCTAAAACAAATCGGGAGTTAGCGGTGGAATTGGCTGAAGAAATAATGGAAGTGTTTAAAGAGCCGTTTCTAATCGATAACTACGAATTATTTGTCACGGCTTGTACCGGAGTCAGTATCTTTCCATATGACGGAGAAGATGCAGGCACATTAGTAAAGAATGCAGATGCTGCTTTATACCGAGCGAAAGAGCATGGCAGAAACAGTTTTAAAGTGTTTCACTCGGGTATGAATATTCAATCTTACCGAAGCTTCCAACTTCAAAATGATTTGCGAAAAGCATTGGAGCGCAATGAATTTAAACTAGTTTACCAGCCACGGATTCATATTGGAACTAGTAAAATCACAAGTGCAGAGGCCTTGATACGTTGGGATCACCCAAATTGGGGAATGATCCTCCCTTCAGAATTTATTCCTTTAGCAGAAGAATCAAATCTAATTGTCGAGATTGGGAAATGGGTTTTAGCGGAAGCTTGCAGGCAAAATAAAGCATGGCAAGAGGCCGGATTAGAACCGATTCGAATTGCAGTGAACTTCTCTTCCCAGCAGTTTTTACAAAAGGATCTGATAGAAAACATCTCGTCCATTCTAACTCAAACGGGAATCACCCCAGATAGGATTGAAATCGAAATCACAGAATCAGTCATTTTTAAAAATGAGCTTGCGATGACTCAAACCTTGAAAAAACTACGAAACATGGGAATCTACTTAAGTATGGATGATTTTGGGATGGGGTACTCATCCTTGAAATACTTACGCCAGTTTCCGGTTCACTCATTAAAAATTGACAAGTCTTTTATTCAAGACCTTAGTAGTAGATCACCAGAAAGCATCTCTTTAGTTGCAGCTATCGTGTCATTAGCTCATAGCCTAAAAATGTCTGTAGTGGCTGAAGGGGTAGAAACGGAAGGGCAATTAAACCAATTAAGGGAGTTGGAATGTGAAGAATTTCAAGGCTATTTCTTTAGTCCTCCAGTCTCCGCTAACGAATTCGAAGACTTTCTATTTAAAAGTCAGGACAAGACAGAAGAAAAGAACATTAAACCTATCGCCTATAAACCTACTAAAAATGTCATTCATAAAGGGACAGATTTTACTGAATCGGATTTAAATCCGAATGGGGCTATTTTGAGTGCTGCATTAACTCGTATACAAACGATTTATTCAATTTCAAGTAGGGAAATGGATGTTTTTAAGTTAATTGTAGAAGGACTAAGCAATAAGGAAATCTCGGAAAAGTTATTTATCAGTGAACATACCGTTAAAAATCATATTACCCGTATCTTTCAAAAACTAACGGTAAATGATCGTCTCCAGGCGATGGCAAAAGTCTATCAAACTTGTATTGACGAAGGGGAAGGGTTACTCCTTTCATGATGATAAATTTTCCTAAGGAGCAATAGCATGAAGATTAAAACAAAGTTATTACTGGGGCTTAGTACCTTTCCAATCCTCATCTTTCTAGTAATTGGGGTTGGTTGGTTTCAACTTTCTAGTATTAATAAGATGGAGGCCATTTCACAAAATGGGTATGATTTATCATTATTAGCTGGGGAGATTCACATCGGTGTTAAAAATCAAGCTATTTCGATTCGAAACCTTGTCCTCAATAATGAAGAGGAAATCATAAGCGCAGAATTAACCAAGCTACAGCTGGAAAGTGATGGTGTCAGTCAGAATATCTCTGAACTGGCATCTAAAGCATCTGCTGAGGAAAGGGCAATGATTACGGATCTAGAAGATGTAAATCAATCGTTTAATGTTTATAAAGAAAGTCTAATCGCCTTGGTATCTGACGGGAAAAATGAAGAAGCTCTCGATTTGTTAAATCGTAATGGACAAAAGATTCATGATGAGCTTTTTGATGTTACATCTGAAATTACTACCCATTATGAAATGCTGAATAAAAGTACATTTGAAACCTTTGCTCAAAACTCTGAAAGAAATATGTTGATTGGAAGTACCATCGCCATTTTGGGACTATTGATTGTTATTGCGTTCATCACGCGGATGATCTGGAACATCGTGAATCGCTTAAATAGAGTGTCTAAGGTAATGAGCAGTGTGGCAAAGGGAAATTCAGATATCAATACAAGAGTTGAGGTTCAAAAAGAGGATGAAATCGGTGAGGTTTCTGCTTCCTTTAATACGATGTTAGACTCGTTAGAAGCGCAACAGCAAAAAGAACAAAACCTCCTTTGGAGCAAATCGAATATTGCTGATGTGACAACAAGCTTATATGGGAAGCATGATTTAGAATCACTCAGTCGTACATTCTTATCTAAAATCGTCCCACTAACAGAGTCTGGTCATGCTCTGCTTTATGTCAAAGCAGTAAAGCAACAAACACAAGGCAATGCACACAAGTACAATCTGCTTGCATCGTATGGATTTAAGGAAAGAAAGCATTTGTCTAACAGCTTTGCGCCTGGAGAGGGCCTAATTGGGCAAGCAATTCTTGAGAAGACTCCGATTATCCTTACTAATGTACCATCTGACTATGTTCAAATAAACTCAGGATTAGGAGAAGCGACTCCATTACATCTATATGTGTTGCCTGTTCTCTATGAAGGCGATGTAAAAGCTGTTCTAGAAATTGCCTCTTTTAAACCATTCGATGATACTCAACAAACCTTCCTTGAAGAAATGGTAGGTGGTCTTGGAATTATCATTGATAGTGTAATGGGCCGAATTCAATTAACGAAGGTATTGGAGGAGACCCAAACCTTAATGGAGGAAGTCCAAGCGCAATCAGAAGAACTACAAGCCCAACAAGAAGAACTAAGAGTGACCAATGAAGAACTAGAGGAACAAACACAGTCACTTCGAAGATCAGAAGAGCGACTTCAAGTTCAACAAGAAGAATTAGAACAAACGAATGAAGAGCTACTAGAAAAAGCAAATCGACTCGAAGAACAGAATGAAAAATTCGAAATAACCAATCGGGAAATGGCAAAAGCACGTGCGGAACTAGAGGAGAAAGCAAAACAACTTGCAATCAGTTCAAAATACAAATCTGAGTTTCTTGCGAATATGTCGCATGAATTACGCACACCGTTAAATAGTTTATTGATTCTATCAAAATTGCTTGCAGATAATAAAAATGGGAATCTTACTAGTAAACAAATCGAGTATTCGAAAACCATCTATTCCTCTGGCCAAGACTTACTTATTTTGATTAACGATATCCTTGATTTAACCAAAATTGAATCAGGGAAAATGGAAGTAGTAAAAGGACAAGTCTCCATTAAAGATATTGCCAAGTTTGCTGAGCAAAGATTTAGACCGATTGCAAATGAGAAAAATGTAAAGTTTCATATCCAGATTAGTGAAGGTACACCGGCCTTTATTATTAGTGATGAACAGCGTGTAAAACAAGTTTTAAAGAATCTGCTATCAAATGCGTTCAAGTTTACCCATCAAGGGGAAGTACGTTTAGAAATCAAGTATGATAATGGTTTCTCCTTTTCAGTTGTGGATACGGGTATTGGAATCCCTTCGGAAAAACAAGAACTTATTTTCCAAGCCTTCCAGCAAGCCGATGGAACGACAAGCCGCAGGTATGGCGGAACAGGGCTGGGCTTATCTATTTGCCGTGAACTTTCTGTGTTATTAGGTGGAGAAATAAGCGTTGAAAGTGTTGAAGGCAAAGGAAGCAGGTTTACGTTTTTTGTAGACGATTATCAAGACCGAAAAACGGATCTGATTGCAGATGAAGTAGCTGTAGCGAAAGAAGAACCTTTTGAAGAAGAGACAGTTGAAAGGAATCATCACATTCCACCAATCCAGGCTGAGTCTACCTTACCCTTAGAAAAGAACAAGGATATTAAGAGATTGCTCATCGTAGACGATGACCTTAAACAACGCAATAGTTTAATGGAACTCATTGGGAGTATGAATGTGATCATTAAGGCTGTATCAACAGGGAAAGAAGCAGTAGAAGAGCTGAAAGTAAATCAGCTTGATTGCTTAATCCTAGACTTGGGTTTGCAGGATACAACTGGATTTCAATTGTTAGAGGAAATTAAACCGTATATCCTTACCAACAATCTAAAAGTGTTTATCTATACAGGACGAGACTTATCCTCGAAGGAGGAGATGTACCTCACTCAATTATCGCATACGATTATCATTAAAGATGCACTATCACCGCAGCGGTTAGTGAATGAACTAGAATTGTATTTAGCTTCGACTACTACACCAGAAAGTGATGAAGGCAATGAGATGATCGATGTGAATAAGAGCAAAAATCTGCCGGCTTTAAAAGGGAAAAAAGTCCTTTTGGTAGATGATGACGTCCGTAACATCTACGCGATATCGAGCATCCTTGAAATGTATGGGCTAAATATAGCCTTTGCTGAAAATGGTGCCGAGAGCTTAGAGGTAATGGAGAAAAATCCTGATGTTGATTTGGTTTTAATGGATATTATGATGCCTGAGATGGATGGGTATGAAGCGATTAGGCGAATTCGTGCGCAGGAAGGTTTTAGTCAGTTACCAATTATCGCCTTAACAGCAAAGGCCATGAAGGAAGACCGTGAAAAGTGTCTAGCAGCAGGGGCATCCGATTATATTGCTAAACCTGTTGACCCGGATAAGCTGGTTTCCTTAATGGCGGTATGGTTATACCGGCAGGAAGGAAACTAAACAGAAATGGTCAACGATCAATTAAATACGAGTGTTCAACCTGATCATTATAACGAAGAACTCGAAAAACTCGAGATAAAGCTATTGCTAGACGGGCTATATGCATGGTACGGATATGATTATCGTAACTATGCGTATAGCTCGATAAGAAGAAGAGTTTGGCATCGAATTCATGCGGAAAAGCTTTCAAGTATTACAGGTCTACTCGAAAAAATCCTCCATGATCCAGCCTGCTTAAGGAGGCTTATGGCAGACTTTTCGATTAATGTGACTGAGATGTTTCGTGACCCCTTGTTTTTCTTAACTTTCCGGGAACAAGTGGTACCAATGTTACGTACGTATCCATCTGTACGTATTTGGTTGGCAGGTTGTTCAACTGGAGAAGAAGTGTATTCTATGGCGATTTTGCTTCAAGAAGAGGGAATTTACGATAAGACTAAGATTTATGCGACCGATATTAACGCCGATGTGTTAAAGGTGGCTAAGTCAGGAAGATATTCCTTAAACCAAATGCGCAAGTATACGAACCATTACTTTCAGGCAGGTGGAAAAGGATCTCTTTCTGATTATTATTCCGTCCATGGTGAGGGCGTAGTTTTTAATAATGATCTAAGAAAAAATATCGTTTTCGCCCAACATAATCTAGTCACAGATAAATCGTTCAATGAATTTCATGCGATTCTTTGTAGAAATGTTCTCATCTATTTTGATAAGTCGTTGCAAGAAAGAGTTCATCGGCTTTTCTATGAAAGCTTGGGCTCACTTGGGGTACTTGGATTAGGAGACAAGGAAGCGCTCGGTTACACCGACATTGCCAATCGGTATGAAGAGATAGCCTATAACCAAAAGCTGTACAAAAAAGTAAAGTAAAAGACCCAGTGAGCTGGGTCTTTTTCCTTTGGCTCTTTTCTTAATTTTTTGGGCTTAAAAAGCAGTTCCAGCAGAATTCACTAGGGAGAAAAGAACTTGCAAACGAATCAATAACCTAATCACTAGCTAAGCTCAAGTTAATACGCGCTTACGATGTTAGCAACAATCACAGCATTTTATTTGAGAGACTAGGAATCTGTTCCTAATGGGGAAGAGAAATAGGAACCTATGATAGAGTTCTTAGATTAGAAATGGGAAAGTATGGGGATAGTTTTCTATCACTCTTTCTTGCATACTAGAAACAACTAGATTGGGTGCAAACGGAGGGTGAAGAATGGTTGATGTCTGTTCTACTTATTTTGAGGTTTTAAACATGATCAAGCATAAGAAACAAGAATTGGTTGAGCTTGGGTCGATCTATCAGTTAACGCATAAAAAGGTCTTGGAATGTAGCCAGGAATTAGACGTTCTCATTAACCTCATCCAATTCCAGAAAGTAAATGTAAGTGCTGATAGAGGGGGAAAGAGGTAAGAGTTTTGGGAAGAATAATATCTATCCAAGCAAAAAAAAGAAGCATCTACCACAACTGGTAAATGCTTAATATGAGGGGGAATACGTTACTAGAATATCCAGATAATGATCGGTTTATACAAATAAACTCTATTTTTATAAAGAATAGGATTTTGTTATTTTCAATGTATAAAAGGTTCACGCTGTGGAGATAATACAAATATACATGAAGGGGAGGGTCTTAAATGGTCAAAAATACTGAAAAGAAATTAATAGACTTTATGAATCATCATCAATTCGAACTACAATCCTATCTAACTTATATAATTGGGAATCAAACACAAACGGAAAGAAATGAGAGAGGTGCAATCCTTACCAATGGATGATGCACCTCTTTTTTTGTTACTAAAGAAAACCTCTGCTTTTTCTCAAACTTTATTTGATGTATTCTAAAGATATTAATTCAGTGAAAGTGGACGGATAGGAGTACAACAATGAACGAAAGTCATTATGATAAAAGGCTGAACATCAAAACAGGACAAGACATGAAAAAACTTCATCCTATCACTCATTATCATCCTTATGAACCGACACCATACAGTGCATTAGAGGAACTTTTTCGGCATTATGAGGTGAATAAGGAAGACAGTATTGTTGATTTTGGATGCGGGAAAGGCAGGTTAAACTTTTTTATCCATTATTTTTATGGAGCAAATGTAACGGGAGTTGAGATGGATGAAAGCTTTTACGAAGAAGCAATGGCAAATACCGACCGATACTTTGAAAAAAACAAGAAAAAAAGCGGTCGCATTCAATTCCATTGCTGTCTAGCTGAAGAATATCCTATTAGTGTGGGAGAGAACCGTTTCTACTTTTTTAATCCATTTTCTGTCCATATCTTCAAGAAAATCCTTCATAATATCTTAAGCTCTTTAGAAAAACATCCTCGCGAAATGGAAATTGTCTTATATTACCCATCCGAAGACTATATTAACTTTTTAGAAAATCAAACGGTCTTTGAATTAAAACAAGAAGTGATTCTGCCAGATGTTTATCCACGGAATCCTAATGAGAGATTCTTGATCTATCGATATGGATATTAAAAAAAGAGAAGGGCACCCAAATAGGAGTGCCCTTTAGATTTGTACCTCACGTAGTTTTTGATTAAGAAGACTGAGTTCCTTTTCAATTTCTGCTATTTGTTTTTCCAAAGGTGATAGGTTTCCATCCACATACTCTAACTTTTCCAAATCATGTTGGAGTCGAACATATTCTGCCTTTAATTCTGTGATTTGGTACTCAATTTCTTTTTTCGTCATGGTAGCTCCTCATTTCCATACAAGAATGTATAAATAATATAACATTTACTACAGTGGGGATAGGACAGGTAAAACTCATTTACTTTGGGGGTACCTTGGTTAAACGTTGATATACCAAGGGCAATTTAATCAAACGTTTGATTAAATAGGTTTCCGTAAAAGAAATTTGCCTCATTCTTATTACCGTATGGCTGGAATTTTAATTTTAACTGTGAATTCCTCTTCTTTATAGATAAAGTCCAAAAATCCCTGATGCTCCTCAACAATATCTTGGATTAGCTTCGTACCTAATCCTTCATGATTTCCTGATTTGGTGGTCTTCCCGTACGTTTGAAAAAGCTCATCCAAGATGCTAGTTGGAATAGGGAGGCTATGATTTCTACAGATTAACAGATACAAGCCACTTCTTTTATAAAACTGCAGGGATAATTGCGCTTGTTTTTGATGATGACGGTGCCATTCCTCGCAAGCATCAATACTATTAGATAAAAGATTGCCAACCAAGGTAACCATTTTTTTATCACTTAATGGCAGGCTTGAAAGAGGAATGTCTAGATCATAGACAATGGATATTCCAACATTTTGGGCACGGCGATACATTTGATGCAGCACTCCAGCGACCACACCACGCTCTCCTTTAATGGATAAATTTGTTTCCTCATAACCACTGACCAACTCGTTGAGATAGTTTTTAGCTTCCGCATTCTGATTATTATCCAACATGAAGTGAATCGAAGATACATGCTTAAGAAACTCATGACGTTCGCTACGGACAATTCGAAACGTCTCATTGAATTGCTCCCGTTGTTCCGCAAATTCATTCAACTCTTTTGTAAGTGCTGCAAGCCTTTGTCCACCTACAAGCCGGATTAGCTCAATCCCAATAAAAAGAAGGAAAATTGGTAGGGAAATCCAAAATGGCTGGTCAACGGTATAAAAGAGAAGCAACGCTAATTGAAGAAAAAGGAGAAAACCATTCCAGGAGTTTCCTAAAGCAGAAATCTGTAATAGTTGATTTTTAGAACATAGATAAGTCAAAAATATTGCTATTAATAATGGAATGAAAAAAGGGAGATTCCATGGTAAATTCATAAACTGAGCTTTTAGATGAATAAACCCCAGGAGGGCAAGGTATCCCCAATATAAGTTAAGATAGTTCAATCCACTTCCACCTTTAAAAATAGAATTTTTGCAGGAAATCTACTTTTTCCTTTGTAATCATTGCCTGTGCATCGGTTGCTTCAAAGTTCACAACATATGAATTTTTAGCATAAAGCGAGAAGTTTTTAACGTAATGGATATTAATGATAAAGGAACGATGGGAGCGGATAAAATCACGCTCGCGCAATTCTCCTTCTAGCTCATTAAGTGTTTGATAGGTTTTAATTGTTTCAGTTTTCGTATGGATGGTCGTCGACCTCCCAGAACGTTCGATAAAAATGATGTCCTTTTTCTGAATGATATGAATATCGTTTTTCTGTTTTAAATAAAGTCTACCTGCAATCTCTGATGACTTTGACTTTTCCAGTAGTCGTTGTATGGACTTGATTAGCCGTTCTTTTGGATAAGGCTTCATTATGTAGTCATGAACATTTAGCTCAAAGGCATGGACAGCATACCCGCTATTCCCTGTAACGAAGATGACCGATATATTCAAAGCATGCGAGTGAATAATGTCTGCAAGTTCATACCCGGATAAGGTAGGCATTTCGATATCGGCTATGAGTAAATCAATCGCCTCTTTTTTTATTTGCTCATAGGCTAGCTCAGCAGAGGTGGTCGCAAATATGATTTCCACATCCTCTAGCCCCGACACAATGGCATTCAATTTGTCTAAATCAATTGGACGGTCATCCACTAGACCAATCTTCATTTGTCCTCACCTGCTACTTAATCAATGGGATTTGGTCCCTTAGTTTCAAAAAAACAATGGAAACTTCTAACAGAAGTCCAACGTTTATTTATTTTACCATTAATTCAGGCAAATTTGACACTTTCACGACAATAAGTGGAACATTCGCGACATAACTGGAGACTCCTATTGTAATAGTTTGTATGATAAAAACATGAAATCAACCAAACGGGGTGAAATGAACGTGATTACGATTAATGAAGTGACAAAACAATTTAAGGATAAAAAGAAATATGTGACGGCTCTCAAACATGTATCCTTTTCCGTTAAACAAGGAGAAGTAGTTGGTTTACTAGGTGAAAATGGAGCTGGGAAGACCACATTATTACGAATGGTTGCAACCTTGTTGACGCCAACGGATGGAAAGATCATGGTTGCTGGGTATGACACCCAAGAAAATGCCAATCAAATCAAGCATAAAATCGGCGTTTTATTCGGTGGTGAGACAGGGTTGTATGACAGGCTGACAGCTAGAGAAAATCTCGTCTATTTTGCGACACTTTACGGATTGGGCAAGCATGAAACCAAGGTCCGGATTGATGACTTGGCGAAAATGTTTGGGATGAGAGATTATTTGGATCGTAAAGTCGGAGGCTTCTCAAAAGGAATGAGGCAAAAAGTAGCCATTGCTAGAACCCTTATTCATAATCCAGACATCATCTTATTTGATGAACCAACAACGGGGCTAGATATTACTTCATCAAATGTGTTTCGTCAGCTTGTTCACCAATTAAAGCGCGAAGGCAAAACGATTATCTTTTCTAGCCACATCATGGAGGAAGTGTCTATGCTGTGTGATACCGTAGCGATGATGCATAAAGGGGAACTTGTTTATCACGGAAAGCTTGAAGAACTTTACCGGTCGGAAGGAAGTTCTGACCTAAATTATATCTTTATGAGCAAACTTGTTAGGGGGAATGAAAATTATGCTTCTTAAAATTTATTTAAAAGAAATGAAAGACTGCTTCCGCGACAGCCGGACCTTGCTATTGACTGTGCTTCTACCAATTATTATGATGACGGGCTTAACCCTCTTTTACGAAAAAATGATTTCTGACGGAGAAGGAGAAACCTATACACTTGCGGTGGAGAATTCGTTTGATACGAAACATGAAGAAATATTTGCTGGTTTCGATACTATTGAGTTAGTTCGCTCTGCTAATCCTGAAGAAACTCTTCAAGATGGAGAAGCGGTTGCTGCACTTGTGTTAAGTGCTAATTTCCTTGAAAGTATCGAGAACGGAGAAAAGGCATCCGTTACGCTTACTGGAGATTCCTTTAGTCAGAACTCATCGAACTTAATGAGTATGGTAACCAATGCCCTTGCTGCTTACGAAAAGACAATTACAGCTTCCCGGTTACAGGCCCAGGGAACAGACTTATCGGTGATTCAGCCGTTTACAATCGAACAGAAGGAAATGTCTGAAGAAGACCCGAATATTAATTTGATTGCAATGTTGATTCCATTAATTTTAGCCCTTGCGATCGGAGTTGGTGCAGGTCCGTCGGCATCTGACTTATTTGCTGGTGAAAAAGAACGCAAGACGATGGAGGCACTGTTAATGACTCCTGTTAGTCGGTCAACTCTGCTGTTTGCAAAATGGCTTACAATCTCATCAATTGGTGCGTTAACGGGGATTATCACTTTAGTCGTTGTTGCTGCTGAAATCAATTTCTTAACAGAAAACCTAAAGAAGGCCGTTACATTTGGAGATAATGCTGGACTAATCGTTGGCTTAGCGGTATTAATTTCGGTGATTTATGCAATGTTTAATGCTTCGCTCCTAATGATTACGAGCATTATCGGTAAAACGGTTAAAGAATCACAAAGTTACAGTACACCAGTCATGATGCTGGCAATGTTCCCAACGTTAATCATTACTGGAATCGGAATCAATGAACTAGGGTTTGTGCACTTCGCGATTCCTATTATGAATTTGTTTACCTTAATAAAAGAATTGCTGTTCGGCATCGTTAATTACGAGCATATCTTGATTACAATTGGTAGTAACTTAGTTGGTATGGTGATTCTGTTTGTGGTCGGACGAATAATGTTTATGAAGGATAAATGGGTAATGAATTAAAGGTAGGTGGAAGTGTCCCAGGATTTTTGGGGCACTTTTTCTTTTGGTTTAGAAGGTGGGGAGGTGTGTGAAGTTCAAAATTAGATGGCCATCGTGCCCAACCGGAAGGGGAAACTATCGAAAAGGTAACGCAGGAGGATCCAGCGTGCCCAACCTGAGGAGGAACCACCGAAAAGGTAACGCTAGAACCCCAAAGTGCACTACCAACAAAAGCTCTCATCACACCCTCCAATTACCTTATAATAAAAGTAATAAAAATACTCGGAGGTGGGGGTCATGTTTGTAGCAGGTCAAAAGGAAATGCAGCAAATGGATCAGTACACGATAGAGAAGATTGGTCTACCAGGCGTTGTGTTAATGGAGAATGCGGGTTCAAGGATTGTCGAGGAAATCGTAGCAACCACCAAAAATCTCTCCAATAAAAAACCAAACGTACTCATCCTAGCGGGAGGCGGAAACAACGGTGGGGATGGCTTTGTTGTGGCACGAAAGCTTGTCGACTTAGGATGGGAGCCCGAGCTTTGGTTGTTGGTTTCAACTGAAAAGATAACGGGAGACGCTAAGGTCCACCTTAACGCCTATCTAAATAGGGGTCTAAAACTCTATACCTTAAAGCAAATCGACGAATTCCAGCAGCATCTATCTCAATCGAGTATCATTGTTGATGCCATTCTTGGAACAGGTGTGATGGGAGCTGTAAGAGACCCACTAAATCAGATAATAAAAATGGTTAACGAACGTGAAGATGTTTCCATTCCGGTTATTTCTGTCGATATTCCCTCAGGTGTGAACAGCGATGATGGCAAAGTAGTGGGCGAAGCCATTAAAGCCACAACAACAGTAACCTTTGTACTGCCCAAGAAAGGTTTTTTCCTTCAAGATGGACCGAGATACATTGGAGAATGGAAGGCTGTTGATATTTCTGTTCCACCATCCATTGCCGAAGACCTCCAACTTAAACTCCCACAACTAGTAACAGAATCGCTCATAAAAAGGTCCATCCCAGTGCGCCCGCAAAACGGGCATAAAGGGACTTTCGGACACGCTCTTGTGGTAGGAGGGTCGCGTTCCTATGTTGGAGCCCCTATTTTCACCGCAAAGGCCGCGTTACATAGCGGTTCAGGATTAGTGACATTAGCTATTCCAGAAGGGATCTATCCTATGGCGGCGACTCAGTTTCCAGAGGCATTATTTTTCCCACTACCAGAAGAAAAGGATGGTTCCTTTTCAAAGGAAGCGATTGAAGAACTAACTCCTCGTTTGCAACAGTACGATTGCATCGCGGTTGGACCGGGGATGAGTCGGTTTAAAGGCGGTGAAGAATGGTTTGTAACATTGCTTCAGGGCTTAACAAATCAGCCGATTGTCATCGACGCAGATGCCCTTTACCTGCTGAGAAACAATCTTAAGTTCCTTCAACACCATCATGGCCCCGTCATTTGTACGCCCCATCCAGGAGAAATGGCGACATTAATTGGGAAATCAGTAAAAGAGATAGAAGAAAACAGGATTGAAATAGCCCGCACATTTGCAGAAGAGTATCAAGTGTTGCTACTATTGAAAGGTCACCGCTCAATAATAGCGACACCGGACGGAGAGATCTACATAAATCCTTATGGACATGATGCGTTAGGAAAAGGTGGGAGTGGGGATGTACTAACTGGTCTTATCACCTCGTTCCTTGCACAAGGTGCCTCTCCGCTGAATGCTGTTCTCGCAGCAAGCTTCCTCCACGCAAAATCCGGGGAGGAACAGGCAAAGGCATTGTCTCATTATGGTGTTATGCCTGTCGATATTATTGCCGGAGTGAAAAATAGATTAAATGACTACACGAAATAGCTTTGTCAAAATACAAGTCAAATCAAAAAGGATGATTATCAAGGTATGGTGAACCCAAAATTTCGAGAAAAGTTACTAGAAATCGTTGAAAATCAACTAAAGGAAAATGATCCGCCCTGTACAGGAGAAACGTTAAACAGGTTAATGGAGATGGGGAAAACAGAGGAAGAATCAAAATTGCTGATTGCTGGAATATTAGTAGAAGAGATGTACGATATGATGAAGAACCAGGTTCCCTTTAACGAGAGTCGCTATACTGAAAAATTAGCGAAGCTCACTTCCTAATTGCGTTTAACCAGGATGTATTACACTTGAAACGAATGCAGTGTTGATGAATATTCATGCAACAAGGTAAAGAAATTGATTTATAACAGCTTAATCTGTAAAATTAATTGTGTATAAATTTTATATTACGGAGTGTGAGTTTTTGTGGCTGAAGTGCCCATAGGTTTAATTATTTTTTTAATCGTTTTAATTATTTTATCTGCTTTCTTTTCATCAGCAGAAACAGCTTTCTCAAGTGTAAATAAAATCAGGTTAAGGAACTATGTTAGTGAGAAAAAGGCTGGTAGTAAAAAGGCCTTATACATAACAGAGAATTTTGACAACGCATTATCTACCATTTTAGTTGGAAATAATATCGTTAATATTGCTGCCTCAAGTATTGCGGCAAGTGTATTTACAGGATTGTTTGGAGCTGGAACAGGCCTTGTCATTAGTACGTTTGGGATGACTGTTCTTATTTTAATTTTTGGTGAGATTTTACCAAAGTCGATTGCAAAAGAACATGCAGAAAGTTATTCCTTAAAGATTTCTGGAATTCTTCTCTTACTAATAAGGCTGTTGACGCCGATTAATTTCTTTTTTGCTAAGCTTAAGGATTTTGTTTCAAGAACCTTTTCTAAAAACGAATCAACCCCTTCGATCACTGAGGAAGAAATCAAGGTTATGGTTGATATTAGTGAAGAAGAAGGCGTTATCGACAAAGAGGAAAAAGAACTTGTGCATCGTTCTTTAGAATTTAATGATGTTCTTGTTGGTGAGGTCTTAACGCATCGTATGGATATGGTCGCTGTTGAGTTAAACCAACCAATTGATGAAATAAAGGATATTTTTTTAACAGAGCGCTTTTCGCGTGTACCTGTTTATAAAGACAATATAGATAATATTATTGGAATTTTATCAGAGCGTGAATTCTTCTCTGAGCTTATTCAGCATAATGACGCAAACGTAGAAGCTTTATTACGGAAACCGGTATTCGTCGTTAAATCGATGAAAGTAGCAACGCTCTTGCCTGAATTACAAAGGTTAAAGAGTCATATGGCCATCGTCGTTGATGAATTTGGAGGTACTTCTGGGTTGATTACCCTTGAAGACATTCTCGAAGAACTAGTAGGCGAGATTTGGGACGAACACGATGAGAAAATTAACATCATGACAAAGCTTAGTGAAACCTTATATGAATTTGATGCTCAATTTCAACTAGATGACTTTTCGGACCTTTTGCAGGTGCCAATGCCGGAAAGCTCCAGTCATAGTCTAGGTGGTTGGTTGTTCGAAACGTTGGAAAGAATCCCGAAAGAAGGGGAAGGTTTCGATTATGAAAATCTTCATATCAGCGTTGTAGAAGTCGATAATCACCGCGTACGTAAGGTAAGGGTAGAAATTCACCCAAAAGAACAGAGCGAAGAGTCGGAAGATCATTAAAAAGTATAAAAAAATTGCATCTGCCCAAGTGGCAGATGCTTTTTAAATAAAGGGGGAATACATTAAGCATTGTTGACAGCATATGAAATCCATATACGTCATTTTATAAATACAGGTAGAATGGCCTAGGTTAGTCCTTTATGTACTCCATGCTAATATCCCCAACACTCACCATTAGTCATTCATACTTTTCGATTTCTCGACACAGGCATTAAGTGCTTGGATCACACTAGAGCGAAAGCCGCTTTTTTCAAGGCTTGCGACTGCTTCAATTGTAGCACCTCTAGGAGAGCAAACCTGATCCTTTAATTCTCCAGGGTGAAGGTCTGTTTCCAATACCATCTTTGCAGCTCCTAATAATGCTTGTGCTGCAAATGTATAGGCTTGCTTCCTTTGCATTCCTTGTAAAACAGCTCCATCTGCAAGTGCCTCAATAAACATGTAGGCGTATGCCGGAGAAGCACCGCTAACACCACTAACTGCATCCATTAAATGTTCCTCAACAAATTCTACTTTCCCAAAACACTCAAAGATTGTTTCAAGTTCAAGCTTGTCTTCTTCTGTGATTAAATCATTGATGCAAACTCCTGTCATGCCTTCACCAACTAGGACAGGGGTGTTTGGCATCGTACGAACCATCTTCATGCGTCTACCAAAACGCTGTTCGTTTTGGTCAATGGTTTGTCCAGCAGCAATCATGATGATGATTGCATTGTGATCAACAAATTCTTTAATTTCTTCAATAACAGAAGCATATTGATAAGGTTTTACAGCAAGAAAAATGATTTCACATTGACGTGCAACCTCAGTATTGTCCTGTGTTACCTGAATCTCATATTGACGCTTAACCTCTTCAAGTTTTGGAAGTGAGCGGTTTGATACATACACATTTTCTACTCTTACATTGCCTGATGTGACAAGACCACCAATCATTGCTTTTGCCATGTTGCCACAGCCAATAAATCCAATTTTAGAATGAATCATGAGATCCTCCTTATTCTTTCTTCCATTAATTTAATAATTGATTATAACATGTAGGAGCATGTTCCAAGAATGGAAAGTGAATCATAATCACTCTTTAAGTGAAAACTTTATGAAAAATAGGTACCTGTTTACTCAAGAGTTATCATTTGTAATGTTACATAGTATATGTTATTTTTATAACTAAGTAACATATAGCTAATAGGGGGATAATTGTGGAGTACGTTGAACCCATTAAGGATATTGAAAAAATAAATGAAATGAAGAAATTCCTAAGGAAACAATCACAACGAGATCTTTTACTTTTTGTCTTAGGGGTAAATACGGGGATTCGTGTAAGTGAGTTACTATCTCTAAAAGTTGAGGATATACGGGAAGGAGATATGCTCAAGGATTTTCTCTATATTGATGACCCTAAACATGAAGAAAAAAAGGCGTACTACTTAAATCATAGTGTGAGAAAAGAACTAGAAATTTACTTAGCTAGTCATGAATTTAACCCTACCGACTATCTGTTTAAATCGAAGAAGATCAATCTGCCGATTACGCGACAGCAAGCTTACCGCATAATCAATCATGCTGCAAAAGAGGTGGGGATTACAGGTAAGATCGGAACGCATACACTTCGTAAAACATTTGGATATCATGCTTACCGGAAAGGGATTGCAATATCAATCCTAAAGTCCATTTATAATCATAGTAGCCCTACTGAGACTTTGCGCTACATAGGGATTGAAAAAGGAGAGCAACTTCCGATAAAAGTGGATGTAAACCTCTAGACTACATTTATTAGGGCATTCGGTTCGATTTTTTTATGAGAAAACATACAAAAAACCCCCACTATAAATAGGGGGGCTGTTACTTATTTATCTTGAGTGTCCTCATTTATCTGCTCGCTAATGTTAACGTTACACGTGAAATCTGTAACATAATCCTCAGTAATATTCACGTGGACGGTTTCTCTATTTTTCATGAATTTAAAAACACCATTATTAAAATCAGTGCCGATGTCTTTAAAGAAGATTCCTTCGTATTCAACATCCTTAGAATGTTTGAAAACTAGACGATATTTTTCGCCCTCTTTTGTAAGATAGGCGCGCACTCCTTTTTCAAATTGGCCCTCTTGGTTATTCAGTCCGCGTGAGACTGAAACGATATGAAGGTCCACAAAAGGAATTTCTCTTAGAAGTGTATTAATAATGGAACCTTTTGCGATTTGTTCCCAGCGACTTTGTGCAGTTTGCCCTAGAATAATTTGTGTGATTCGTTTTTCCCTAGCAACCTCGGCGATGACTTTTGATACAGGGCGTTTCTCGTTATCTTTTAAAATAAACGCTTCTGCACTGTGAAGTTCTGCTATTTGTTTCCATCTTGTAATATAATCGGACTTTTCGGCATCCAGTTCATCAAAAGGCTTTGCATCAATGGTAAGGATATAAAGAGGGCAATCCATCATTTGCGCCATCTTGCATCCACGCTGAATGAGACGCTCACCGTTAGGACCATAATATACACAGACGAGGATGCTTTCATCCATGCGTCCTTTAAATTTCTTCAATTAATGTCACCTCAAATTAGCTGGGTTTAATATGAACCTGTACTGTTAAACTATGTATGACTATAGCTCATGGTTCGTTTACAGTCAATCACAAATTGGAAAATAAAATATTAAAGAAATTTCTGTTTTAAGGGGGAGGTAGCATTGGCTTGGTCATGGTTCCATATCATCATCTTATTGCCATTTTTATTTGCAATCGTTGTTCCATTCCTATATAAAGTTTTCTCACCTAGAATCCATACAGGATGGTTCGTATTACTAGTGCCTGTTTTCTTATTTATATACTTGCTTCGTTATATCCCGGTGGTATCAACCGGAGAAACCATACTTCTCACAGCCCCATGGATTCCGTCCGTAGGGATCAACTTTACTACGTATATTGATGGTTTATCACTAATATTTGCTCTTTTGATCAGTGGTGTGGGGGCATTGGTAGTCGTATACTCCATTTATTATATGTCCAAGCACCGTGAGGCATTGCACAATTTTTATGTGTATATCCTGCTTTTCATGGGTGCAATGCTTGGTGTTGTATTCTCAGATAATATTTTTGTTTTTTATGTTTTTTGGGAATTGACGAGTATTTCTTCCTTCTTGTTAATTGCTTACTGGTATGAACGACAACGTTCACGCTATGGGGCTCAAAAGTCGATGTTAATTACCATTTTTGGTGGACTGTCAATGCTCGCAGGGTTTGTCATGCTTTCGATGATGGCGGATACCTATAGCATTAGAGAAATGATTAGTCAAAAAGAGATCATTGACGGTCATACATTATTTCTTCCTGCGATGATCTTGCTTCTATTAGGTGCTTTTACAAAATCAGCTCAGTTTCCATTTAGTATTTGGCTTCCGGATGCGATGGAAGCTCCAACTCCAATTAGCGCCTACTTGCATTCAGCCACAATGGTAAAGGCGGGCATTTACTTGGTCGCAAGGTTTACCCCGGTATTTGGTGGAAGCGCAGAGTGGTTTTGGATCATCTCGAGCGTCGGAATCATTACCATGTTATATGGTTCAATTACCGCAGTAAGGCAGATAGATTTAAAGGCTTTACTCGCTTACTCTACAATCAGCCAATTAGGGTTGATTATGACTCTCCTAGGGCTTGGTTCAGCGGCGATTTATTATGGAAATGGAGAGGAATCTGCATTTTATGCTGTTGCCATACTAGCAGCAATCTTCCATTTAATTAACCACTCCACCTTTAAAGGAAGCTTGTTCATGGTAGTCGGAATCATTGACCATGAGACAGGAACACGTAATATTCGTAGATTAGGCGGATTACTGACGGTGATGCCAATCTCGTTCACGGTCGCTTTAATTGGAAGTTTTTCAATGGCCGGTTTGCCACCATTTAATGGCTTTCTAAGCAAAGAGATGTTTTTTACTGGTGTCGTAAACTCTACATCTTTAGATATTTTCGGAATGGATAAAATTGGAGCGGTTTTTCCCGTTATCGCATGGGTTGCCAGTGTCTTTACCTTTATCTACTCAATGATTCTTATCTTTAAGACATTTACAGGCAAACATTATCCGGAAAGACTTGAAAAGGAAGCACATGAAGCCCCGATTGGGATGTTAATTCCACCGGTCATTCTAGCATCACTGGTTATCATTTTATTTTTCTTCCCAAATATCCTTTCTGATTATGTTCTTCAACCAGCATTAATGGCAATTCTGCCAGCATTCGTTGAAACAGGCGGAATTGATATTCATATTGAGCCATGGCATGGTTGGACAACAGAATTGTATATGACAATTGGAGTTGTCGGGATTGGTACGCTTCTGTATCTTACCCTTAGAAAATGGCAAGGAATTTATAGATTTTTCTCTCCAGAAGGAAGATTAAATATCCTCTATGATCAAGGGATTGTCAAAATGGAGGAATTCTCCCTTGGACTAACTAGAAGATATATGAATGGCTCGGTTCGAAGTTATTTACTGTATATTTTCACGTTCATGATTTTGGTTGTTGGTGGTAGTTTGTTGTTGTCCGGAGGATTAAGTTTTGATTTTACCAATGATGCTCCAATAAGTTTTTATGAATACGGGATTGTAATAGGAATTATTCTCTCAGGTGTTCTAGTCGTAACAGCAAAATCTAGATTAACGGCTATTATTGCACTTGGAGCAGTAGGCTATTTGGTATCGATTCTCTTCGTTATTTTTAGAGCACCAGATTTGGCTTTAACACAGCTTGTCGTAGAAACAGCGACGGTCGCTCTGTTCTTACTTTGTTTTTACCATCTGCCTGAATTTAAAAAGCGAGGAAAAGGAGTCGGGTTCAAATTATCAAACTTGCTTGTCTCTCTTGGGGTCGGAGTACTCGTTACAACCCTTGCTTTGTCTGCCGATGGAAATCGGTTGTTTGAACCTATTTCTAGTTTCTTTGAGAAGTCATATGAACTTGCTGGTGCGAAAAACATTGTTAATGCCATTCTAGTTGACTTCAGAGGCTTCGATACGATGATGGAAATTGTCGTACTCATGATTGCGTCTTTAGGTGTATTTACTCTAATAAAATTACGCTTAGCGAGGAAGGATGGGGAAGAATGAAACGTGCAAATGACTTATTACTAAAAGCAGTTAGTAAAGTAGCTGTATTAATCATTTTAACCTTCTCCATCAACCTCTTTTTTTCAGGTCACCATCATCCAGGTGGAGGTTTTATTGGAGGGTTAGGGGTATCGGCTGCATTAATCCTTCTGTTTCTTACTTATGATATTGAAACGGTAACGGAAAACCTCCCGTTTGATTTTAAGATAATGGGGGCTATAGGTGTTCTTATTGCTGTAGGAACTGGGATGGGTTCGTTTTTATTTAATGCTCCGTTTTTAAGTCAAACATACGGGTACTTTCACCTCCCAATCTTTGGTGAGACAGAGTTGGCAACAGCTCTAATATTCGATTTAGGGGTAGCTCTCGCGGTCATTGGCTCCTCTGTCACGATTATTTTAAGCATAAGTGAGGATGAGTAAGATGGAAACATTAATGGCAATTACAATTGGAATTCTGTTTTCTCTTGGTACTTATCTGGTTTTGACCAAAAGTTTAATCAGAATCATTTTGGGAACATCCATTATTGGTCATGGTGTTAATCTACTTATCCTTACAATGGGAGGACTTAAAACAGGAGGTCCCCCATTGCTTGGAGCAGAAGACCTAAGCTATACTGATGCATTGCCTCAGGCGCTAATATTGACAGCGATTGTGATTAACTTTGCTGTAACGGCACTATTTTTAGTGTTGGCATACAGATCATATAAAACATTAAGGACTGATGATATGGAACAATTAAGGGGTTACGAGGATGAATAATGCGCTTATCTTGCTAATTATTATCCCGTTGATTACTGGGATGGTCTTAATTATCTTCCGAAAGAAAATTGTGTTTCAGCGCGTAGCTAGTGCTGCTGCGCTTTTAGTTACCAGCATCATTTCGTTAATTTTAATTTATCAAGTAAAGACTAAAGGAATTCAATCTCTCCAACTTGGAGGCTGGGAAGCGCCATTTGGGATTAGCTTTGTGGTAGATATGTTTTCCGCCCTACTACTTCTGACCACAAGTCTGGTTGCCTTTGCTTGTTTAGTTTATGCATTTCGTTCAATAGGGACTGAGCGTGAGGCAAACTATTTTTACCCATTGTATTTATTTTTGATTACCGGAGTGTATGGGTCATTTTTGACAGGGGACCTTTTTAATCTATTTGTTTGTTTTGAGGTCATGCTTATCTCCTCGTATGTACTCTTATCATTAGGGGGCACAAAGATTCAGCTCCGAGAGTCCATCAAATACATCTTAATTAACGTCCTATCCTCTTCGCTTTTCCTCGTTGGGATTGCTTATCTATATGCTGTGGTAGGAACATTAAATATGGCACATCTGTCTGCTAGGATCGCCGAAGTGGGACAAGATGGCGTGACGACGACAGTATCGCTCCTATTTATTATCGTATTCGGTTTGAAAGCTGCGTTGTTCCTATTTTACTGGTTACCGGGGTCCTACAGTGCTCCTCCAACAGCAATCGGTGCTATTTTTGCTGCGCTGTTAACTAAGGTAGGAATTTATGCGTTGTTTCGTACGTTTACGCTCATCTTTTATCATGAGCCACAAATCACCCATCTTCTATTAGGGATTATGGGAGTAGCAACTATGGTTTTAGGAGCATTCGGTGCAATCGCCTTTTCAGATATTAAGAGAATACTGACATACAATGTCATCATCTCTGTTGGGCTTATTATTGCTGGTTTGGCATCCTATAGCCTTATCGGGATAACAGGTTCAATCAATTATCTTGTTCATGACATGATTATCAAAGCACTCCTCTTCCTGATTGGAGGGACAATTATTGGCCTAACGGGAACAGATAAATTGGGTGAAGTGACAGGTCTTATTCGGACTCATCCATATTTAGGGTGGATGTTCTTTATCGCTGCATTGTCAGTGTCCGGAATTCCGCCGCTAAGCGGGTTTCTAGGGAAGGTGTTTATTACAAAAGGAACCTTTGAGGCAGGCTATTATTGGTTAGGCGGAGTCGGGTTAATGACAAGTTTAATGGTATTGTACTCTGTTATGAAAATATTTATGAATGCCTTTTGGGGTGAAACAAACTTAAGTCAGGAAATGGAAAAGGGAACAACAAAAGGGCTTATGTTTCCAATTGTTCTTCTGACCATGTTGACTGTTTTACTGGGGGTAGGAGCAGAGGCAATGCAGCCATATGTGAAAATGGCAGCCGATGATTTAATGAATCCTTTACATTATATCCATGCTGTACTAGGAGGCAATTCCATACAGTAAGGTATTTTAAGAATGATGCCACAAAAAAAATATAAAGGGGTGGTTACAGTTGCCCATCCAAGTGCTATTAAATATATTTATTGCCTTTTTATGGATGTTTCTTCAAGAAGAGTGGAGTGCATTAGCCTTTATTGGAGGATATATTGTTGGTTTTATTGTTCTGTTAATGATACGCAGATTTTTACCAACTTCCTTTTATGGAAAAAGATTCGTGGCAATTATTAAGCTGTTCTTTGTGTTTATAGCGGAATTAATGTCATCCAGCTTGCTCGTTGCACGTCAAATTTTGAGTCCGAAGATAAAAGTGACACCGGGAATCTTTCGACTTGAGACAGAGTTGGAAGGAGAATTGGAAGTCACCTTGTTGGCTCTACTCTTATCCCTAACTCCAGGGTCAGTCGTGGTTGAGGTATCCCATGATAGTAAGGCATTTTTTATCCATGCGATGGATATTCCGGAATCTAGCGACAGTGTCATTAAATCGAAGAAAGTTTTTGAAAAAGCGATAAAAGAGGTGACCCGCTAATGTTTGAATTGCTCATGCTGGGATCAATCGTGATGTTGGTTTTAACCATCCTTGCCTGTCTTTATCGGGTTTGGAAAGGTCCTTCAATGCCAGACCGAATCCAGGCATTAGATACAATTGGAATTACCCTAGTTGCGGGAGTTGCAATATTTTCTGTCCTTAATCGAACACATGCTTTTCTTGAGGTTATATTAATTATCGGTATCCTTTCTTTTATTGGTACGATTGCCTTTGCACGATCCCTAGAAAGAGGTGTTGTCATTGAACGTAAAAGAGTGGAGTGAGCTTATTGGCCCACTATTTATTTTTATCGGGTCGGTCTTTACCTTTCTTAGTGCGGTAGGGTTAATTCGCTTACCTGATGTATATACTCGATCACATGCAGCTTCAAAGAGTACAACTCTCGGAGTTCTTGGTGTTCTTTTCGGAGCGTTTCTTTTTTTCCTAATTACCGAAGAATATGTCAGTATACGGTTATTGCTAGGTATCTTCTTTGTGTTCCTTACCGCACCAATTGCTGCGCATATGATTTGCCGTTCCGCGTATCGAAGCAATGTGAAATTAGCCAAGGAAAGTGTTCAAGATGATTTAAAGCCTTATTTAAAAGAAAACATGGTTGAAGATCAGGTGTGAGGAAAGTTTAAGGTAGTAGGGTGGGCATCACAAATAAATGTGATGCCTTTTTTACATATCGAATTGCGGGACAAAGACTGAAAATAACGGTAAAATAATAGTAGAATTCTAAACTTTGAAATTTTGGGAGTGGGGTGCTAGGATGCAGAGTATAACACTTAGTTCGCTGCTCGATGTTATTGGCGAATTGTTTTCAGATGAAATTTCAATCGCAGTCTCAAATACAAAAGAGTATATCTATTACCGCCCGAGTAAACGCATTGATTTAAAAATAAAGCCAGGCGATCCCTTAAAAAAAGGAACCATTGCCTATAAAGCAGTTGCCACGGAGCAAAAGGTTTCTGAGTTTATAAACCGAGAAATGTTTGGCGTGCCTTATCACGGGATGGCGGTTCCGTTTCTTCATAATGGGGAAGTGGAAGGTTGTGTAACGGCAATTTCTCCTGCGCTAACAGAGGGTAAATCGGTTGTCACTGTGAAAACGTTAGATGGCTGGAACCCGATTCCGTTTTCGAATGTAGTTTTTTTAGAAGCGAAGGAGAAAAAGACCCATGTGTACACCGATGTGTATTGTGGTTCGCATAAATATTCCCTTCAGGAATTTGAGTATTTGCTTCCGAAAGATTCGTTTATCCGTTGTCATCGATCCTTTATCGTCAATGTGAATCATATAAAAGAGATTTTCCCAGATTCACATTCTACTTTTCTACTAGCCATGGACAATGGAGAGCAAGTTCCTGTCAGCCAGTCCTATTCGAGTTATTTTAGGAAATTATTAGGTTTTTAAGGGTGAGCCTGCTCTTTTATCCTTAATATTGCTGGATTTTTACGATTTTTTCTGTTTTGTACTATGAAAATGCTGTTTTATCAAAAAATTTTGTATTGTATTCGGAAAATTAAAACTTCTATCTCTTCTTGGGTAAAATAATGGTAAATCTATTTAAGGAGAGGTCAATAAATGGAGAAAAGAATAGCACGGATACGAAATGAGCGCTTGCGTGAGCGCGTAGTAACTCCAGAGGAAGCAGCATCATGGATTGAAGACGGAATGACCTTGGGGTTAAGTGGCTTTACGCGTGCAGGTGATGTGAAAGCGGTACCATTTGCTTTAGTTGATCGTGCTAAACATGAATCTTTTAAAGTAAACGTTTATACAGGGGCCTCTCTAGGTTCGGATGTTGATAAATTATTTGCTGAAGCTGGAATCCTCGGGAAAAGACTACCATTCCAGGCTGACCCAACGATGCGTAAAGGTATTAACAATGGTGACTTTTTATTTGTTGATCAGCATTTATCTCATACAGCAGAGTTGGTACGAGCGAACGTTATTGACTCAGTTGATTACGCAATATTGGAAGCGGTTTCGATTACGGAGGATGGAATGATTATCCCGACCACTTCGATTGGCAACTCATTAACGTTTGCTGAGCATGCCAAATCGATTATTGTTGAGATCAATATGGCGCAGTCAACCACCCTTGAGGGACTGCATGATTTATATGATCCTGGGAAACAAGGAGAAAGAGATCCAATTGCCTTAACAAAAGCAGACGACCGTATCGGTTCCTTAGGAATAAAGGTCGACCCTGAGAAAATTAAGGGGATTGTCTTTACAGACCAACAAGATTCCCCGTCTACCATTGTAGCACCAGACGAGGAAACGAAAGTGATGGCAAATCACTTATTGAACTTCCTTCGCAAGGAAATCGAGCAGGGAAGATTAACAGAGAAGCTTGCTCCCCTTCAATCTGGAATTGGTTCTGTTGCGAATGCAGTTCTACATGGAATGCTAGATTCTGAGTTTGAAGACTTAGAGGTTTACTCAGAGGTCTTACAGGATGCCGTCTTTGATTTAATGGATGCAGGGAAGGTTCGCTTCGCTTCTTGTTGCTCGATTACACTATCTGATGAAAAAATGAAGCAGGTTTTCTCTCATTTTGAACAATATCGTGATCGGTTAATTATGCGTCCGCAGGAAATCTCTAATCACCCAGAAATCATTCGTCGCCTCGGATTGATTTCGATTAACACGGCTCTAGAGCTAGATATTTATGGAAACGTCAATTCTACCCATGTTCTTGGGACAAAAATGATGAATGGAATCGGCGGCTCAGGTGACTTCGCACGAAATGCACGTCTTGCTATCTTTGTAACCAAATCGATTGCGAAAGACGGGAAGATCTCGAGCATTGTTCCATTTGTTTCCCATGTGGATCATACCGAGCATGATGTGGATGTCATCGTCACCGAACAAGGCTATGCAGATTTACGTGGTCTTGCTCCTAGGGAGCGAGTGGAAGTCATTATTGAGAATTGTGTACATCCAATGTACCGCAAACAACTTTGGGAATATTATCAAGAGGCACTAACTAGAGGTGGTCAAACGCCACATGTTCTCGAAAAGGCTTTCTCTTGGCACACAAATTTTGCAAAAAACGGCACGATGCAAGATGTATCTTTAGTTGAAGCAAAATAAATTAAGCTGAATTATTTGACAATTCTTCTTTTCTATCTAAAGATAATAGTATTACCTTTTAACAGGAGTGGTAGAAATGGGATTGCCAGATGAATATCAGCAACATAATGCACCTTCACAATCTCGAAAATGGAACGGACTATTTCGAGATTTAAACAGTCAAAATATCTCAGCGGGGTTGGTCTCTAGTGTCTTAGTGATGACCGGCCCCGCAATTATTATATTACAAGCGGCAGCATCTGGTGGGTTTACAGACCAGCAAACAATCAATTGGATGTTTGCGGTTTACTTTTTCGGTGGTGTTTTTGGTATCATCATGCCACTCTTATACCGTATTCCGATTACCGGAGGTCACTCGATCACAGGGGTTGCCTTTTTAGCCACGGTCACGACACAGTTTACCTACCCACAATTAATCGGTGGGTATGTAATGTCTGGCCTGATTATCCTTCTGGTAGGGCTCAGCGGATTTTTCACAAAAATTATTAAATGGGTTCCTAAAGAAGTCATTTCGGCTATGCTCGGTGGGTTGGTAACGGGGTATGTCGTTCAGATTGTCCCAGCTGTAAAAGAAATGCCGATGGTTGGAGCTGCAGCGGTATTGAGTTTTCTCCTGTGTACGAAATATATAAAAAAAGTGCCTCCAGTTGTCATCGCGATAGCTGCTGCATTTATTGTTCTGTTCTTAACAGAAAATCTTGCATTTGCCACGGAGCAATTGGCGTTTTCCTGGCCAAGTTTACAAACACCTGAGTTTACTGGAATGGGGATCATTACACTTGCGCTTCCTCTTGCGATGCTGATTTTGAGCAATGATGCGGCTCCAGGGATTGGGGCATTGGAGAGCTCGGACTTTAAACCACCGATCAGGAAAATTGTTTCGATGAGCGGGGCTTTTTCCATTTTAGCAGGTTTTTTTGGAGGGCAATGTTCCAATATTGCAGGAATGATGACAGCAATCTGCTCTGGTCCGGATGCTGGCCCTCGAGCGAAACGGTATATGGGTTCAGTCGTTTCAGGAGTAGTAACTGTTTTATTCGGGGTATTCGCTTGGAAAATCGTTCCCTTCATCCAGTCACTCCCCGGGGCGTTTGTCTCGCTAGTTGCGGGGTTCTCATTAATTGCAGTTCTTCACAGCAGTTTGCAAAAAGGCTTTTCAGAAAACCGCTATCGTCTAAGTGCATTAGCTGCCTTTATCGTGACATTATCGAATGTAAGCTTTTTTCATATAAGTGCACCTGTCTGGGGCTTAATTGTTGGCGCAGTGTTAGCAAGGACCATTGAAAGATAAAGGGGTGACAGGCACCATCCAGTTTCTGGATGGTGCCTGTCAGCCCTTTTTTTATGTTGAAATGTTTGATTATTTCCAATAATTTCGTTATCCTGTTAGAATCTACCACGATTAAATTGTTCAAATGCTTCATATAAGTAAATGAGAGGTGTAGTGAATGACGTATGTATTATTGTTAGTAGGTTTTGCTTTGCTTATTAAAGGGGCGGACTTTTTTGTAGAAGGTTCCTCAAAGATTGCCCGGCTATTAAAGGTACCTCCTATGTTGGTTGGTTTAACAATTGTTGCATTTGGTACAAGTTCACCAGAAGCAACGGTCAGTATTATTGCTGCCTTGGAAGGCAACAGCGATGTTTCTTTAGGGAATGTAGTTGGTAGTAATATTTTTAACATTACGTTGGTTGTCGGGATAACTGCGATTCTTAACCCGCTAAAAGTAGAAAGCGAAACGATTCGTAAAGAAATTCCGTTTACCTTACTTGCCAGTGTGGCTTTATGGGTTTTAATTAGTGATATCGCAATCCAAGGTGATGCTGCGAACCTCGTTACGCGTAGTGAAGGGATTGTCCTGCTCCTATTTTTTGCTGTGTTTTTATATTATATTTTCGAGGTGGCACGAAAAAACCGTGATCAGGGCAATATTGACACAGGGGATACCACTGGGGTTACATGGGGAAAGAATATATTTTTTACGATAGGTGGACTTGCAGCCATTATTTTCGGTGGTGACTTAGTGGTCGACCATGCAACTGAAATTGCCCTTTCAATTGGAATGAGTGAAACTCTCGTAGGGTTAACCATTGTTGCTGTAGGAACTTCTTTACCAGAGCTGATTACATCCATCACGGCCGCTTTAAAAAAGGAAAGCGAAATCGCCCTTGGAAATATTGTCGGCAGCAATATTTTTAATATCTTATTCGTTCTTGGGGCAGCAGCAACCATTTCGCCATTAGCGGTGGATGGAAAAATCTTTTTCGACATAGTCTTTATGATTCTCTTTACCATCGTTTTATTGATTTTCTCTAGATCGAAATACAAAATATCAAAAAAAGAAGGCGCAATCCTAGCTGTGATTTATATTGCTTATCTAATTTATATCATTATTAGAAACTAATCAGATGGTGCTTAACTCCTTAAATTAAGTGGTTAAGCACCATTTTTATATTCTTGCTAATATACTCCCTATTCCGAATACCCCATTTCCTCTTCCTTTCATCAAGCATCTTCCGTATAATCACCTATGTTGTATTTTTTTATATTGTAAGAAAATTTTCATAAAAGAAAGGAAGTATTTTCTTCTAATGTTGAATCAGAAAAAACAAGGTATTGTTATGCGTTCTTTGAATACCATTGAACGTGTTGGAAATAAATTACCTGACCCGGTTACTCTTTTCGCAATCTTTGCCTTAGCAGTTATTGTCTTATCTGCGATATTCTCGAGTATGGGCATGAGTGTGCCAGACCCAATGAATGAGGGAGAAGTGATTGAAGTAAGAAATCTCCTTAGCTCTGACGGAATTCTGTACTTGTTCCAAAGCTTGGTTGGGAACTTTACTGGTTTTGCTCCACTCGGAACCGTGCTTGTTACTATGCTTGGAATTGGTATTGCTGAGCGTTCTGGATTAATTTCTGCTGCCCTACGTGGGCTTGTTACATCTGTTCCGAAACAACTGATTACAGCGGCTTTAGTTTTTGCTGGCGTTATGTCATCTATGGCTTCGGATGCTGGTTATGTTGTGTTAACACCACTTGGAGCGGTACTATTCGCAGGGTTAGGCCGTCACCCACTTGCTGGTTTAGCAGCAGCCTTTGCGGGTGTTTCTGGTGGGTATAGTGCAAACCTACTCCTAACATCATTGGACCCATTACTTGGTGGGCTTACCCAAGATGCAGCGTCAATGTTAGATCCAGTGTATGCGGATCAAATGAACGTTGCGATGAACTTATATTTCATGATTGCTTCTGTTTTCTTAATCACCATTGTCGGTACGCTAGTGACAGAAAAAATTGTTGAACCTAGACTTGGTAAGTATGAAGGGGACGTCAAGGAAGAAGTAAACTACCTGCGTCCGGAAGAAAAGAAGGGGTTATGGGCTGCGTTCATTTCCCTACTTGTTGCAGGGATTGGAATTGCTTTACTTGCTGTACCTGAATGGGGACCACTGCGTGGTGGTGTGGAGAAATTCGTTGACTCACCATTCCTTCAAGTCTTAGTTCCAGTCATCTTAATCATGTTCTTTATCCCTGGGTTTGTTTATGGGAAAGTCACAAAGTCAATTAAAAATGATAAAGATGTGGCCAATCAATTATCAGAGACAATGGCAACAATGGGTTCCTATATCGTGCTCGCTTTCGTTGCTGGACAGTTTGTCGCTTATTTCAGCGAATCAAAGTTAGGAATTGTATTAGCGGTAAATGGTGCAGAGTTCCTTGAGTCCACAGGATTTAAAGGGATTCCGCTGATTTTAACCTTTATTGTCATCTCTGGATTTATTAATTTGTTTATCGGAAGTGCATCAGCGAAATGGGCCATTATGGCTCCGGTTTTCGTTCCGATGATGATGGGAATTGGGTATTCACCTGAGTTGACTCAGCTTACGTATCGTATTGCTGATTCCACAACAAACATCATCTCACCATTAATGCCGTACTTCGCCATCGTCATTGCCTTTGCGCAGAAGTATGATAAAAAGGTTGGGATTGGAACACTTATTTCGACAATGCTTCCATACTCAGTCGCATTTACAATCTTCTGGGTACTCATGCTGATTATCTGGATGCTAACTGGACAAGATATTGGCCCAGGTTCACCGATTTACTATACAAAATAATCTTAAAAAAACTTCTCTCCATCCATAGGAGGGGAGTTTTTTGCATTTAGGAAGACATATTTGTTGGTTTTAGCGAGATAATGGAAAAGAATGAAGAAGGGCAAAACATATTTACTTACACTCATAGCTGGATAAACCCTTGATACAGTCACTCCTATTTAATCAAACGTTTGATTAAAGCACTTTCACCTTTGTAAGGATGAGAGTAGGAGAAAATGACTAATCTAGTTGGTCTAAATTGTAGTGATATAGGAATCAATGGTGATATACAATCTAAAATGAAACCGTTATGATGTGAAAGAGGCAGCATTTGAAATGAGGCTCCAAACAAGAAAGTAAAATCATTTATTAGGAGAAAGTATGAAATACATAGGAAGAATCACTGCAACATTCCCTTTTTTCATTATTAGTTTATGGCTTTTACAGCATACTTATCGTGAAAATGGAATCATGCTTTTTATCATTAGCGCCTTGCTTGCTATCCTTGGAAACATTGCCGCGTGGATCCTGGGAGGTCAGTACGATAAGGCTCGTTTTTATTATCAAGAACTATTAATCAGTCAAAAGGAATTGCAGGGGCAGAAAGAATTTCTCCAACAAATTTTTGATAGTGTCGATGCAACCATTTGGTCAAATGATATTCTGAATCAAAGAATTTACGTTTCAAAGGGAATTGAAAAATTATCGGGGTTTACGGTCGAGCAATTTTATAGTGATTACTCCTTTTGGACCAAGATTTTTCACCCTGAAGATAGTCAAAGAGCGCTAGATTTTTACAATAAGGTGTTATCGGGAGAATCTAGTGAGTTGGAGGTTCGTTTTATTAATGTGCATGGAGAAGCTGTTTGGGTGTATTTATCAGGGACTCCAATTAAGGATAATTCTGGTGAGGTTATTAAAATCAATGGGGTTGTCGTTGATATATCTTCAAGGAAAAAGACGGAAGCAGAGCTACAAGAAAGTGAAAGTCGTTATCGTAGCGTAGTGGACCTTTCGCCCAATATGATCTTGATTCATCAGAACGACCGCATTGTTTATGGCAACAATGCCACCGTTCAGTTGTTAGGTGTTAACCATTATTCTGAATTACTAGGAAGACCCATCTACGACTTTCTCGATCCTTCTGAAAAAAATAAGGCAATTAGAAGGATTAAGGAGATTCAAACACATAGCATCGCGAGTGAGTATGCAGAATATAAGATTGTCAGACCTAGTGATGGGAAAAGTATTTATCTCGAAATGTTAGGCAAAGAAATAAATTTTAATGGGAAACCAGCAATTATGATTGTCGCAATCGATGTGACCGCAAAAAAAGAGTACCAAGAAAACGTTCGATTCATGGCTTACCATGATGCTTTGACTGGTTTGCCAAACCGGCATAGGTATAATGAATATCTTGAAGACGCCTTGAAACGTAGTCAAGAGCAGAAGCAGATATTAGGTGTGATGTTCATAGATCTAGATCGCTTTAAGTTCATTAATGATACGATGGGACACGATGCAGGGGATGAGCTGTTGAAACTAGTATCTGTGAGATTACGCGATAGCGTTCGGGATGAGGACTTGGTAGCCCGACTTGGTGGGGATGAATTTGCGATTTTAATGGAAGATGCAGATGAAGAAAGTATACGGAGGATATCAAATAGGATCATTGAAGCCTTTAAATCGCCATTTATGATTCAAAACAAGGCATTTTACACGTCACCTAGCATCGGAATTAGCTTATATCCTCAGGATGGCGATGATAAAGAAACGCTTAATTCCAAGGCAGACATAGCGATGTATTTAGCTAAAAAAAGCGGGAAGAACAATTTCAAATTTTACGTTCACGAACAAGGAAGCCTTCTTGATCGAAAGTTTATGTTAGAGCACAATCTTAAACATGCAATCGATCATCATGAGTTTTATCTTGAATACCAACCAAAGCTTGAGTTGCAAACAGAACACATCTATGGAGTCGAAGCATTGGTTCGTTGGAAGCATCCAGAGTTAGGCGTCATCTCACCAGCGGAATTTATCCCTATTGCTGAGGAGAGTAGTTTAATTGTTCCTTTAGGAAAATGGATTCTTCAAGAGGCAGGGAAACAAAACAAAAAGTGGTATGATGCGGGTATCAGGGTAAAAATGGCGGTGAATGTGTCAGCAAAACAGTTCGAGGACCCGCACTTCGTAGACACTATTCATCAAGTCCTAAGTGAAAACCAATTCCCTCCACAGTATTTGGGCTTAGAAATTACTGAAAGTGTGATGCAAAACATCCATCAATCAACCCTCATTCTTCAGGAATTAAAGAAACTAGGAGTGAAAATCTCAATAGATGATTTTGGGACAGGGTATTCTTCTTTAAGTGTCTTAAGTAAGCTACCGATTGATTTTATAAAAATTGATCAATCGTTTGTCCATGAAAGTACAACCAATCCAATTGCCGCTTCGCTAGTTAAAACCATCGTCGAAATGGGAAAGAATCTCCACTTTGAATTGATTGCTGAGGGGATTGAGAAAAAGGAACAAGCAGAGTTTCTCATTGAGAATGGCTGTTACCGAGGGCAAGGGTATTTCTATAGTCCTCCGCTCTCGTTGGCAGAGGTAGAATTGTTATTATACAAAAATCAGATTTGGCCTTCTATTGAGTAAAATGTTGTGAATGGATCTAACAGAGTGAATTTTTCCTCGACCCGGTTCTGAGTGATATAATAAGATGTTGGGTATGGATTTACTTTTATTGTCTAGGAGTAATCCTGCTATTATTTACAACCCTATTTGCTTTGCTCCTTACTAAAGTGGAGAGGGGCATGTGTTAATAACCCATCTGTTATAGAAGGTGGGAGTGGACGAACAAGGATGTGAGCAAGATGCAGCAAGCAAAGATGCCTGCGTATGAACGAATCGCCATTGATATTGCGAATCGGATTTACGATGAAAAGTTTAAAGTAGGCGAAAAAATTCGCGGCCGGTCTACCTTGGCGAGTGAGTATAATGTTTCACCAGAAACGGTCCGAAAAGCAATCAAAATTCTCGAGGATGTTGAGATTGTTCAATCGACTAAGGGCAGCGGAGTGGTGATTTCATCTCGCGAAAACGCCTTTAAATATATAAAGCGCTTTTCAGGACTTACAACGATGAAAGAGCTTGAGATTCAGATGCGAACGCTGATTAGTGAGCGAGAAAGACTGGATGAGGAGCTCGGACAAACGCTTGAAAAGATGATTGATTTTACAAGAAAGTTACGGCACACAAACCCACTTAGCCCAATCGAAGTGGAGATTCCAGCAACATGTATCCATATTGGGAAGACGATTGGAGAGCTTATGTTTTGGCAAAATACTGGAGGAACCATCGTCGGTATAAAGCGTAAGGGCGAACTCACCCTTTCCCCAGGTCCATATGCAAGCATACAGCCTGAGGATGTTCTCCTAATCATTGGCGATGAGAAAACTTATGAGCGAGTGATTCATTTTATTGGGGAATAAGCGAGGGCAGAATTAGAGGTGCTCTAATTTCCCGTATTAGGTCGGGGATATGTAAAACGGTAAAATAGAAGGGTTCTATTTGCCTGGAGCAGTAGGGAATCTGTACAACGGTAAAATAAAGGTCTCTATTTGCCCGAATCAAGGCAGAAATCTATTCAACAGTAAAATACATGGTCTCTATACACTATACATAAAAAAACAAGGCGGATCACTCCGCCTTGTTTTAGTTCATTAACCCCTCATCAATAAGGAACTCTTCCGCTACTTTCTCAGGAGATTCTTTCAAGCTATCCACTTTATAGTTCAATTCACGCATTTTAGCGTCGGTGAGCTTTCCGGCAAGTAAATTAATGACTTCCTCAAGCTCTGGGTATTCCTCTAACGTATCTTCTCTTACGATTGGAATCGCATAGTATGGAGGGAAGAAGTTTTTGTCATCCTCTAACACCGTTAACCCAAACGCTTCAAGCAAACCGTCTGTTAAAAAGGCATCGATGACATCTGTCTCCTTGCTTTCAAGAGCAGTGTATCTTAAACCACCATCAACGGCTTCATTCCCAGCAAAATCCATATTATAAGCATTTAACAGACCAGGTAATCCATCTTCACGGTTAGTGAACTCAATGGTTGCACCAATCTTTAATTCATTGCTTACTTCTGCAAGATCAGAAATTGTTTTCAATCCATACTGCTCCGCGGTTTCAGGACGGACAGCTAATGTGTACGTGTTATTGAAGCCGAGTGGTTTCAAGGTTGAAAGATGGTACTTCTCAGCAAATTCTTTGGCTACAATATCATAGACTTTATCAGGGTCTGTCATTGCTTCTTGCTTCAAAATATTGACGAGACCTGTGCCTGTATACTCCACGTACAGATCGATATCACCCTTGTTTACTGCACTAAAGGCCACCTGTGTTCCACCGAGGTTTAGCTTTCGGTCAACCTCAATATCTGTTTTTTCTTCAATTAAATCAGCAAGCATATGCCCAAGAACCATTTGCTCACTAAAGTTCTTCGAGCCAATTGTAATTGTCTCTTTTGCGTTCACCATTGGGTAAACAAACGTCATACCAACAGCTAAAACTAAAACAACTGCAGTAGCTGGAACACATACTTTTTTGTTCAATAAGCGACGTGTCTTTTTAACAGTATTCGTAGAGCCAACTTTATTCGTATAAGATAGTTTTCCTTCTAATTTTCCAACAACAAAGTCAATCAATAAAGCAAGAATACAGGCAGGAATGGCGCCAGCTAAAATCATATTATTGTCGACTGTCGAGATTCCGGAGAACACAAGGTATCCTAGTCCACCTGCGCCGATAAATGCGGCGATGGTCATTAACCCAACAGCGGTAACCGCAGAAATCCGAACTCCGGCCATAATCACTGGAAAGGCAAGGGGTAACTGAACTTTTTTCATGGTTTGGCTGCTTGTTAACCCAATTCCTTTTGCTGCCTCAAGAATATCTGAGTCAATATTCGTCAAGCCTGTGTACGTATTTTTAACAATTGGCAAAAGCGAATAAAGAATGACCATGACTATCGCTGGTGTACTCCCAATCCCGATAAAGGGAATCAAGAAACCAAGTAAAGCCAAACTTGGCACGGCCTGAATCACATTAGTGATGCCGATAATGGGCTTTGATAATTTTTTACTTTTAGAAATAAGAATTCCTAGTGGAACCCCAATGACAATCGCCATAAATACCGAAAAAACGGTCAAATAGAGATGCTGGCCTAATAAAGATAAAATTTGCTCATAGTTCCCTGATACATAAGTAAAAAAGTTACTCATTAAAACGCCACCTCCAAATCAATTAACTGGCTGCTTAAAGCAGATAAAATACTGCTTCTTGTAATCAATCCAGTCAATTGCTTCGACTTATTGACCACTGGTAAATAACCAATTTTATGATCATTCATCATTTTTAGCACAGAGATTAAATCTTCCTGTTCAGATACTGCATAAACATTGTGCTCCATCACATCATCAAGAAGGGAAGTTCGTTCCTGTAGCTTAATCGACTTTAGGGTCACCATTCCTAACAATTGATTTTGTCGATCAGTCACCATCAGACTATCAACTTTGTTTTCTTTCATGATCTCAATCGCCTGGAGCACATTCCGTTTTGGTGTTACTTTTACAGGGTTGGAAATCATAATATCTTCTGCCTTTAGAACTTCTGGGTTGTTCCAAACACGACGTTTGCCAATAAAGCTTTCAACAAATTCAGAAGCTGGATTTTTCAAGATATTTTCAGGCGTATCATATTGAAGAATCTCGCCATCCTTTAACAGACAGATTTTATCTGCAATTTTATAGGCCTCGTCCATATCATGCGTAACGAAGATAATGGTTTTGTTGAGTTCCTTCTGCATATTGAAAAGTTCTTCCTGGAGGGAACTTCTAGTGACAGGGTCTAACGCGCTGAAGGGTTCATCCATTAGGATGATATCGGAGTTTGTGGAGAAGGCTCTTGCTACCCCAATTCTTTGCTGCTGTCCACCGCTAAGCTCTTTCGGGAAACGATGCAAAAATGCCTTAGGGTCTAAACCAACCAATTCTAGCAATTCTTCCGTTTTCTTTTCAATCGCCTCGGGATCTTCGCCCTTTAGATTAGGTATAAGTTCCAAGTTTTCCTTAATGGTCATATGCGGGAAAAGACCAGTACTTTGAATGACATAGCCAATATTCCTGCGCAATTCAATTGGGTCAATCTTAGAAATATCCTCACCATTCACATAAATCTTTCCTGATGAAGGTTGAATCAACCGGTTAATCATTTTCAACAAAGTTGTTTTCCCACAACCACTTGGGCCGATAAAAACAACCAGCTGCCCGGCATCAATATTTAAACTGAAATCATCAATAACAGTGTTCCGATTATATTTTTTCGTTATATTTTCGAACTTTATCATTCCATACCTCCTATAATTCTAGTTATCTATTAATAAGCAACAATCCTATTGTAACACAAAAGTTGTTACTTTGCATTTTCTGGACTTATCAACAACTAGGCTAGAGTTTTTCTCTGTTTTCATTTGGATGGTATAATAGAATCGTTAAAAGGCTGTACTGGAGGGATTTGAGATTAAACTCATTAAACTTTTATATATACTATTAGGCTTTTTATTTATGGGGTTAGGAATGCTAGGAGTCATCCTCCCATTATTGCCAACAACACCACTCCTACTATTAGCGTTATTCTTCTTTGTCAAAGGCTCAGAACGATTTGAAATTTGGTTTAAAGAAACGAATCTTTATAAAAAACACCTTGAAGGCTTTGTGCGAGAAAAGGCGATGACTCTGAAGCAGAAAATTACGATCAACTTGTTTGCCGATGTAATGATCTTGATTGCGTTTTTGATGGTGGATAAGGTTTGGGTGCGGGTGATTTTAATTGGGGTTGTTGTTTATAAGTATTATTTTTTTATTACTAAGATTAAGACTGTTTAGCGGTAGAAGAATTGGCTATCCATTGGGTTGAAAGTGGGTGGTTTTTTTTATTCGGTTCATGATTGAGGAGAAAATAAAAAAAACACAGCCAATTGCTGTGCTGAATCCCAATTTTTTGTTTATAAACTAAAAGGAAACAATGATATCAATTTTTGTCCTTTTACGGCTGCACTTGGTACTGGACCAATACTTTCATCCCGACTATCCAGACTTTCTCCTGGAGTTCGGTTATCACCCATTATAAAATAGGAGCCTTCTGGAATGGTGGTTTTCTCGAGATCAAAAGATTTCCCCAATATGTAATCTTCTTGCAAAGGAACGTCATCTACATAGGCTATACCTGACTTGATTTCAATTGTTTCATTGGGAAGGGCAATGACTCTTTTAATGATATCAAAACCGTGTGGATCCTGAACAATGACAATATCCCCTCTGTCGACATTAAAGAATATATTACTTGTAAGAATTAAATCATTATTTTTTAGTGTAGGATTCATCGAATTACCACTAACTATAGTTATCCCAACCACGTATCGAAAAATGAGAAAGATAATTAATAGCAGCGAGATATATCTTATCCAATTAAATATGTTCGAAATTGTATTCGATTTTGGTTCTTCCGTTCCTCTAGGTTTCAGAGTTAGTTCTGACATATTCACTCTTCACCGCCACTTACTATTTCTTCTTCTTGAGTTTCAGTTATCGGCTCTTTAGTAGGTTCAATTGTTTTTTCAACTATACCAGTCAGCGGTTCTTTTACAGGATCAACTTCTTTAACTTCAGCAGTTTTATTCCACTTCTTTTTTGCTACTTCTTTCTCCAAATCTTCTACAGCTTTATCAGTAATTTTATTTAACGCATTAATAACTTTTGCCTCTTCTTCGGAATTACTTATTTCTAGATTTTTTATTAATTCATCAGTATGAACCCTGAGTGCATTAACTCGTTTTTCTTTTTCCTCTTCAGTAAAATAATTTAATTGTTGCTCTGCGCTTTTTATTTCTACTTGCAACTCTTTTTTTAACCGCTGCATTTGAGTTTCTTTTTCAGACATAATGGCTGCTTCTATTAATTCAATTGAATTGTTTTTTTGCTTATTAAACCAATTTATTAACATGGTTTCTATATCTTGATCAGCAAAGGCAACATTGAAGCTACTTCCAATACCTATAATTAAAAAAAGAGTTCCAATTAGGAATTTTTTCTTTGAAAAGTTACTTTTCGTGTGTTTCATTTTCCTACTAATCATAGTGTTAAACCCTCCTAAGAAGAGGGGTCTCTTGGTTTGAGACCCCTTAATTCTTTTATTTGTATATACTAAAATTAAAATCCAGTTTTAACAGCACTATCAAGTTCAGCTTTAGCAGCATTTTCAAGTTCTAAAGCTTTTGCTTCAATAAGTCCTTGTTGAGTAGCTACATATCCATCTAATTTGTCTTGAAGAGTGGATTTAACCTCAGCGATTTTAGCATCAATCGCAGCCTTAAGTTCTTGTTCAGTTAGGGCTTTTTCAGCATTTAGTTGAGATTCAAGCTCAGTCTTAGCACTCGCAATTTCAGCGTTCAATTCATTCAAAGCTTCTACTTTTGCAGTATCTAACTGAGATTGGACCTCACCTAAGGCTGTGTTACCCTGAGTGGTTGCATGTCCAGAGAGTACACGATCTGCTACAGTTTGTCCTTGCTCTGCTAGGTCATTTAACATTCCTTCAGCAATTCCTTTAATCCAATCAAATTGGTCTTCGATTCCTGCTGAAATTTGTGCTTCACTTGCATTTAAATTGTCAATATGTGCTTGTGCTGCAGCACTTATATTGTTAGAGGCTGTACCGATAGAAGTATCTTTAGTCCCATTAATATCTTCAGTTGCACCATTCATCATAGCAAGTCCATCAGCAACAATTTGATCTCCTTTAGACTCTGCATAGTCTCTTAGGGGCTGTTCCATAGACGCTCCAGCAGCATTAAATTTTCCATTGTACCAATTTTGTAACTGAGCACCAGCATCAGTATTTGCTACCGCAAATCCTACTCCAGATAAAAGACCTACTGATACAACCCCTGTTAATACTTTAGTCTTGATTGATTTTTTCATTTTTGTTTCCTCCCTGTGAATATGTAATATTTTTATTTTTAAAGAACCTCTCATGGTGAGTGATTCGTTTAAACTAGTTTGATAGCAATTCAGGTAGTATGCTAGTAACTTCCTCATCAATTTCAGCTTCTAGCTGCTTTTGCCTTTGATTCTTGTACTCGCCATAATTTGCTTTGTTAGCTAATTCACTTTTTGCCTCTACTATGCGGTTTACATAATGGGCTTTGTAACTTTTTATTTCGTTTTGAGCCTGTGTCCAGGTGCTATTGCCAAAATGAGCGAGGTTGTTCTCAGTATCTAGGGTAGTATCTTTTGTGAATTCTTCTAAAGTCATCATTTCTGAATCTATTCTTTTAGAAGTAATCCCCTCGATATGATCTGCTTCCTGTTTAAAAGCATTGGAATACCAAGCTGAAAGTAAACCAACAGAATCAATGTTTGCGGCAACAGTACCAATACTTAGAAAAAGCAGTGTTGATAAAATAAGTCCTTTTAACTTTTTAATCGTTATCAACTCCTATTCAGTAAAAAAAAGATTGGTACATACACGAAGTAACAAAGTTATGTAAGTTCGTTATAAAGATTACAAACAGGACACTAAAGTGAATCAAAAAAACAACTTATGTGTTCTTCGTGGTTCCCTTTTATTCTCATTAAAGAACTCATGAACCGAGTGTAGGCCATTATACTCAGTTTGAAAACATTCAAATATCTCCAATAATTCCATATAAAGAACAATTTTCGGGGATAATCTATGTTTTTCTCTGTTTAACTCATTATTTTGTATTTTATATTGAACTCACTTGTTCTTTATTTAGAATAATCTATTTTCATAAGATCTTTCTATACAAATGAACAGTTCTGTTAGTTACTAATAGGCTCTTAGCTCTATATTTATGAAAATTACTGTTTCGGGAAGTTTTTAATATTCCTTTCAAATCTGGTCTCTAAAAAAGCTATTGGAAATAGTTTAATCTAAATCCCAAAATGCAATATAAGCACTTATTGGCTATCAACTATAATTAATCCCTGGATAATCGAGTGTCAAAGTAAATAAAGAATTTATGTTTACTAGTAAACCTTGTCTTGGGACGAAGTCAATATTGGATGAATAACAAAACATGGGAGGGTCATTTATATGCCTTGCCACCTGGAAGAGCAGTTTAAAATTACAGGATATTCAATAGCGATTACTTGCCGATATTCTTAAGGAGGTAAACCGTAACATAGTAAAATGAACAAGTGATAAGTATTTTTCGGGGTTGTTTCATTAAGCAGTCAATAGGACACCAGCTGAGTTAAAGGTAATTACATTAGGGAAGAAATGTATTTGACTAGCAATCTTCGGTTCCTTCTATGGAACGTAATTTTTTTATTCTTGAAATGTAAGTGTGTGAACGGATGTTTTAATATTTTGGGCGCGTTTTTTGTCGAGTATTATATTTTGAATATTCTTTCAGGGTTTATTGACATAGTAGATACATGGTGGTATTTTTGAATTACAAATTTGTTCTTCATACAGAACAAAGTACGTTTTAAAATGAACAATACCAATGAAATACTCGCTAGCTTTACAGGAGGATACTATGAGTGCAATTGCTGGAATCATAAATTTCAATAAAGAACAAATAAATAGTGATTTCAGCAGGAATATGATGAAATCCTTAGAAAAATTTCCGGCTAATGATATACGTGTTTTTCAAAAGGATAATGTTTTCCTTGGTTGCCATGCGCAGTGGATCACGCCTGAATCAATTGGAGAGCCACTTCCGTTCTATGATTCTGTACGTCAATGTGTTATTACTGCTGATGCAATTATTGATAATCGTGAGGAGATATTCGAAAAACTAAATATTGATAAAGATAAAAGAAAGACAATGCCCGATAGCCAACTAATACTCTTAACCTATTATAAATGGAGAGAGGAGTGTCCTAAACATTTGGTTGGTGATTTTGCTTTTATGATTTGGGATGAGCGGGAGCAAAAGTTGTTTGGTGCGAGGGATTTCTCCGGAACAAGGACACTTTATTATTATCAAGATTTTTTGCAATTTACATTTTGCACAGTTATCCAACCGTTTCTGAGTTTGCCCTATTTTAAAAAAGAATTGAATGAACAATGGCTTGCAGAGTTTTTGGCTATTTCCGGCGTAGTCGATGTAGTAGATACTACAATTACCCCTTACAAAGGAATTAATCAATTACCTCCATCGCATAGTATAACAATTAAAGATGGCAGGAAGACGTTAACAAGATACTGTCAATTGCACAGTAATAATCAGTTGCAATTAAAAAGTAGCCAAGAGTATATAGAGGCTTTCCAGGAGGTCTTTAAGGAAGCAATTAAATCCAGGGTCCGTACACATCGTGGTGTTGGTGCGCATTTGAGCGGTGGGTTGGATTCCGGGACTGTGGTTAGTTTCGCTGCGAAAGTATTGCAAGAAGAGAAAAAGCAATTACATACATATAGCTATATACCACCTAAGGAATTTGTAGACTTTACTCCTAAAAGTAGAATTGCAAATGAAAGCCCATATATTAACTCAACTATTCAGCATGTGGAAGGATTAAATCACCATTATTTAGACTTCCCGGATAAGAATCCTTTCTTGGATATAGATGATTTTTTAGAAACCCTGGAGATGCCGTTTAAATTTTTTGAGAACTCCATCTGGTTAAAAGGGATCTTCGAAACTGCCCAACAAGAAAATTCAGCTATTCTATTAAATGGAGGAAGAGGAAATCTCACTATTTCTTGGGGACCAGCCTTGGAATATTATGCTCTGCTTTTAAAAAGATTTAAGTGGGTCCAACTTCATAAAGAATTGCAGCAATATAGTAAAAATATAAAGGTGAAGAAATCAAAGATATTCCCATATATATATAAACTTGCCTTTCCAAAACTTAATGAACTCTCGCCTTCGATTCATTCATACCAATCACATCAATTAATCAATCCTACTTTCGCAGATAAAACTCATGTTTATGAACGTCTAAAAGAACACGGGATGAGTGAAAGATCTACAAAGCTTCCAAATATTTTTGAAGAAAAGCGAAGGCATTTTAATGAGTTGTTTCATTGGAATGCTACAAATACGCTAGGGACTAAGTTATCTCTGAGATATGCTGTTTGGAAGCGAGATCCAACGAATGATCTACGAGTAATCAAATTTTGTCTTTCCGTCCCGGAAGACCAATATGTAAAAAATGGGTATGACCGTGCGTTAATACGTACGGCGACAAATGGATATCTCCCTGATAAGGTTAGGCTGAATCAACATTATCGTGGAGTGCAAGGAGTAGATTGGGTTCATCGCATGATTCCAACTTGGAACAGCTTTATAGAAGAGCTTGAAGCAATGAGCAATGATACCGGAATCTTTGAGTACCTAAACGAGGAAGCTGTAAGAAACTCAATCTCAACCGTTAAAGAAGGACCGGAAGTTAAAAATGCTGTAAACCCAGATTACCGAATCGCTATTCGTAGTTTAATTGTTTATCGATTTATTAAAAAGAACTTTTGAAAGGGGGTGAAGGAATGAAGGAGTGGAAAAAGCCTGAGTTGGAGGTATTATCAGTCCACATGACAATGGCTGCTGGCTATGAGGGTTACCATGATGAAGCTTATAATGGCGAGCCGGCATATGGTCCTCATCATGAGTCTTAATAATATCTACTTATAAACTATTTTTTTTGGCCCCTATACAGGAGTATCTCGTATGGGGGTCAAGGAATTACTATTAACCTTAACCCATAAATACCTAAATGGTTTTTTTATATATATAAAGTTGAAAGGAGATAAAGAGAATGATGCTTAATATCGGAAATGTATCATTACACTCAACTGTTGTACAGGCAAAAGGGAATATTGTTAGTGACATGGGTGGAGAGAAGGTCATGTTAAGTATTGATAAAGGAAAGTATTATAATTTAGGAGAGATTGGTGGTGCAATTTGGGGACAAATGCAGGTTCCGACTCTTGTAAGTAAAATAATTGATCACTTAATGGCAGAGTATAAGGTTGAGAGGGAAGAATGTGAGAAGCAAGTTTTAGATTTTCTAAAACAGCTAATACACGAAGAATTAGTTGAATGCAATTAAGATACTTTTATTGATATTTATAAGTTACCGTTCAGTAAGGTTAAATATAAAAAAATCAGTTGACTCGTTCTATATAAAGAACTAAAATTAGGATATGTTATAGATTAATTATTGTATGTTCTTTGTGTAGAACTTATAGGAGTTGGGTGATTTTATGAAAAAGGTTTCTAGAGAAATTGATCTTAGGGAAGTTGTTGATATCATAAAGAAACGATTTTGGATAGTCATTGCTATAACGTTATTAAGTACTGTTGCTGGAACATTTCACAGTTCTTATAACACTACTTACCTATATCAAACTTCAACACGAGTGATAATTGATGCTGAAGGGGAACTAATGACAACTCTTCAAGTAATTATTAAAGATACAACGATTCTTGAGAAGGTTGTACAAGAAATGGATTTGAAAAAGCAACCTGAAGCACTGGCTGCCCAAATTTCAGTTAATAGCGTGGGAGGACAGATTGTAAGCATTAATGTGGTAGACACAGATCCAAAACGCGCAGCAGATATTGCGAATACAACAGCAAGGGTTTTTAAAGAGGAAATCCCCAATATTATGATTGATTTTAGCGATGTTCGAGTTTTATCAGAGGCAAAGGTTAACCCTTATCCAATTAATGAATCTCAATATAGAACAATCATTATTGCCTTTGTTTTTGGCCTTGCAGTTAGTATCGGTCTCTCTTTTTTATTAGATTCTTTTGATGATACGATTCGTCCTGATTATGATGTTGAAGAAATCTTTAATCTTCCGCTCTTAGGAAGAGTTTCAAAGATGAATAAGAAAAACATTCGAAAAAAGGTTCACTATCAACAATCAGTAGAGTTTAGGGGGGAGAAAGTTGTTACTAAATAAAAAAAAAACTTCTAAGGCAAATCAGAAAAGGAACTTAATTGCTTACTCGCACCATGACTCTATTATTGCTGAAAATTTTAGAGGTATTCGAACGAATATAGGTTTTTTGAAAGGAAAAGAAAAAAAGTCAATTTTTTTAATCACCTCACCAAAAACTGGGGAAGGGAAGTCCACAGTCGCTGCTAATTTAGCTGTGTCCATGGCACAGCAGAAGGAAAAAGTTTTACTAATTGATGCAAACTTACGTGATCCAATGCAACAGTTTATTTTTAGAACGCCAAATTCTGAAGGATTAACAGAAGTTTTATTAGGTAAAACAGGATTTTCTGATGCGGTTTACCAAACAGAAATTGGCAGGTTGGATATTCTGCCCAGCGGTGCACTTCCGAATAATCCAACAGAGTTGATTGGCTCAGACCTGATGGGTGAGTTCTTATTAGATAGGTTACAGGAATATGATGTGATCTTACTTGATTCTCCAGGTGTTCTAGAAGTATCGGATGCGAAAATCCTAGCAGGGAAATGTGATGGGGTCATTTTGGTTGTTGGGGAAGGAAAAACAGAGGTAAATAAAGTGATTGAATCGAAGAGGGATCTAGAGTTTGTTAAAGCAAATATCATGGGAGTTATTGTGAATGAATTGAAGTAATATCCAGCCAGATTTGCTTAATTTTTTTATTTGTGTGTTCGTTATAATGAATACCTTACTTCTGTTAAAGCAATATTGTGGTAATGTCTCCTAACCATTATCAATGGAGGCACTCGATCATGCTGTGGGTTGAGATAGACCTTAGACGCAAGTCGTCGAAAGTATGGTGTGAGGAGGGGTTAAATGCCCCAATTAAATTAAAACTTTCCATTATAAGGTCTTCCTGAAGGCCTTATAATGAAAAGTTTTAATTCTAAGGCAAGGGGTGCTATGGCGTGGATATTGATAAATCCCTCAGCGGATGAAAAATGGTAGAAGGCTATTCTAAGAAATTGAATATACGAAAGGAGTGAGGTCATGACTTATCGCCAAAGACTTTCCTTATTTATTCTAGTAGACACTGTTATTGTAATTGCAGCTGTATTTTTCAGTAGATTCTTAGTGAATGGTACTATCAAAGTTATTACACTTCCAATGGTTATTACTGCTTCCGCTATCTTATTAAGCCATTATTTATTTTCTTATAAGTATAAGTTATACAAGAAAGCATGGGAGTATGCTAGTATCGGCGAATTACTAATGATCCTTAAAGTGGTAAGCAGTTCAATTATTATAGCGGCAATCTTTCAGCTAATCTTTTTGCAAGAGGTATTTTTTAGGCTTCTGGCTGTAACAGGTTTGCTTCATATTATATCAATAGGTGGTACCAGGTTTTTTTGGAGAGTGTATCGGGATACGTTTATCAATAATTCCTCAAATAAAAAACGCACCTTGATTGTTGGGGCGGGTTCAGCTGGAACGATGGTTACTAGGCAACTTCTGAAAAATAAGGATGCAAACCTTCTACCAGTTGGTTTCATTGATGATGATACTAAAAAACAAAACTTAGATATTTTAGGGATTCCTGTTTATGGTGGAGTGAATAAGATTGAGTCTATTGTAAAAAAGTTGAATATTGAGCTTATTGTAATAGCAATTCCTTCATTAGGGAAGAAAGAACGTAATACCATTTTTCAAGAATGTGCCAAGACCACAGCTAAAACACAAATTATTCCAATGCTTGAGGATCTCGTGACGGGGAAAATTTCAGTCAATCATTTCCGCGATGTTCAGGTTGAGGATTTGTTAGGAAGAGAACCAATTAAGTTAGATATTGAAGGGATATCAGGCTATATCACCGGGAAAACGGTTTTGGTAACAGGAGCTGGAGGTTCAATAGGCTCAGAAATATGTCGTCAAATTGCTCTATTTAATCCCTCAAGGCTTATCTTATTAGGGCACGGAGAGAATAGTATTTATTCAATTGAAATGGCTCTAATAGAGAGTTTTGGTCATACATCAATTGAACTTATAACCGAAATTGCAGACATGCAAGATGCAGATAAAATGAACACAGTCATGAGGACCTATCAACCTGATGTTGTCTATCATGCTGCTGCACATAAACATGTTCCGTTAATGGAAAGAAACCCTGAAGAAGCAGTTAAAAATAACGTCATTGGAACAATGAATGTTGCAAGAGCAGCAAGCTGGAATAGGGTCAAAACATTTGTGATGATCTCTACCGATAAAGCTGTTAACCCAACTAGTGTTATGGGGTCGACCAAGCGTTTAGCAGAGATGATTATCCAAGAGATGGATAGGGTAAGCGAGACAAAGTTTGTGGCAGTTCGATTTGGAAATGTTCTTGGAAGTCGTGGAAGTGTAATTCCGTTATTTAAAAGGCAAATTGAAAAGGGGGGCCCTGTAACAGTTACGCACCCTGATATGATTCGATACTTTATGACAATCCCTGAAGCATCTCGGTTGGTGATTCAAGCAGGTGCATTAGCTAAAGGTGGAGAAATCTTTGTTCTTGATATGGGTGAACCGGTTAAAATCGTAGAATTAGCTAAAAACTTAATTAAACTATCCGGTAATTCTTTAGAGGAAATCGAAATTAAGTTTACAGGAATGAGACCCGGTGAAAAGTTATATGAGGAACTTTTGCAAGCAGAGGAAGTACACGAAGAACAAATTTATCCTAAAATCTATATTGGCAAAACATCTGAGTTATACATAAGAGAGATAGAGGAACTTCTGAGCTCGTTTACTACAATGGGTAAAACAGAACTAAGAGAAAAACTACTTTCATTGGCCAACAGAAAAGCAGAATTAAAGCCATTGATGAAAATTCCGATTTAGGGGTGTATGTATGAAGGTCAAAAAATCAATTATTCCTGCAGCTGGTCTTGGAACCAGGTTCCTGCCAGTAACAAAACCAATTGTTTATAAACGATGTGAAGCTGTTTATGGATACTTTGAGAAAACTCGATTTGATGTCGGGGACAAATGTGGTTCAATCAGACGACCATCGAAATTGAGATCCAATGCGATGAAGCTACGTTCTTATCTATTAGACTTTCTTTCTACACTATTAAGTAAAGAATCGTTGAAGTCTACTGATTGAAGGTGGAATAATGACAAACAAAGTCCTTTTTTGTGCAACTGTCGATTACCATTTCAAAGCGTTTCATCTACCCTATATGGAATGGTTTAAAGAGCAAGGGTGGGAAGTCCACGTTGCTGCAGCTGGAGAGGTTGTACTTCCTTTTGTTGATCAAAAATATAATCTTCCAATAAATCGGTCCCCACTAAGTGGTAGTAACTTCCAAGCATATCGACAGCTTAAATCAATTATTGATGATAATGATTATAAGATTATCCATTGTCATACCCCAGTGGGGGGGGTGCTTGCAAGACTAGCAGCAAAGGATGCCCGTATAACTGGAACAAAGGTGGTTTATACAGCCCATGGCTTCCACTTCTGTAAAGGAGCGCCATTTCCTAATTGGCTTATTTATTACCCAATAGAAAAGTCACTTGCAAAGTATACTGATTGTTTAGTGACGATTAATGATGAAGATTACAAGCTAGCACTTAAACATAACTTTAAAGCAAATGAAATCGCTCATGTACATGGAGTAGGGGTTGATATAGATAGGTTTAAACCAATAAATAAAAATAAAAAGCGAGAGTTGAGAGAAGCCCTTGGGTATAATCCCGATGGCTTTTTTATGTTTTATGCAGCGGAATTTAACAAAAACAAAAATCAGAGTCTACTTATTAAAGCTTTAGCCTTGATAAAAGATGACACTCCTTCTGCGAAGCTACTACTAGCTGGTGAAGGAAGGTTACTAGAGCAGTGTAGAGGTTTAGCACTTAGCCTAGGAGTAGATAAAATGGTTGATTTTCTTGGGTTCCGTCAAGATGTAGACCAGCTTTTAAGTATATCAGACATTGCTGTTGCATCTAGTATGAGAGAAGGACTTCCCGTCAATGTAATGGAAGCAATGTCGTGTGGGTTGCCAGTTATTGCCACTGAAAACAGAGGTCATTTGGAGTTAGTTGTCAATCATCAAAATGGATACATTGTCCCAAGAAGCGACCATCAGCTACTTGGAAAAAGAATACGGGATTTATATTTTTCAAAGCAGCTTTTAAGTACTATGGGAGTGGAAAGCAGAAAAAGAATAAAAACATACTCTCTTAAAAACGTAGGTCTAGAACTTGGAAAAATCTATTCGTCATATATGATGGAGGATCATCATGAAACCGAAAGTAAGTATTATCGTGCCAATCTTTAATATGGAAAAGTATTTGGATCGTTGTTTAAATAGTCTAACGACTCAAACATTAAGGGAAATTGAGATTATAGCTGTAAATGATGGGTCTACTGACTCGAGCAGAGCAATATTAAATCAATATGCACAAAAGGATGAAAGAATTAAAGTAATCAATAAGGAAAACAATGGAGTTTCTTCAGCTCGGAATGATGGTTTATTAATTGCAAGTGGAGATTATATTGGATTTGTCGACCCTGATGATTGGGTGAGTGGAGAAATGTACAAATCATTATATGAAAAGGCAGTCCAAGAAAATGTCGATATCGTGATGTCCTCATATATCCGTGAATTTGGAACCCATAGTAAAGTAAAAGACTTTAATCATCCAGATAAAGTATACTCCAGTCAGAAGGATGTCCGTAACACAATATTGAGACGGTTAGTGGGTCCTTTGAATGAAGAAGTAGGCAATCCAGAGTTATTAGATGCGTGGGGAACCGTATGGTGTAAGTTATATAGATCGAAACTATTAAAGGAAAATACGGTGTTTTTTAAAGATTTAAAAGAGATCGGAACCAATGAAGATACTCTATTTAATATTAATGCATTTTATTACGCTGACTCATTTGCCTTTATCAATAAACCTTTGTACCACTATTGGCGGGTAAATGAACAATCAGTTACCACTGGATATAAACCAGATTTGTTTAAGCAATGGAGTAACCTTTATAAGATGATTGATTCCTTTCTTAAAGAAAAAAACATGGACCCTTCATATTTTCAAGCTTTAAATAATAGGATTTGTCTTGGTACATTAGGACTTGGACTGAACACAATTAGTAAAAGCAATAAATCTACAATAAGTAATAAGGTTCAAAAGATAAAAGGATATTTAGATGCCGATGTAATAAAACACTCTTTTAAGCAATTGGAATTGTCTTCTTTTCCAATCGTATGGAAAGTGTTTTATTTTTGTGCAAAAGCGAGGCTGGCACTTGGTATGTATATTTTATTAGTAGGTGTTGAGGGCCTACGAAAGATTAAGAGATAGAGGGGATAATCTTGGAACCAATACGGGTGCTTCAAGTAGTAACAATTATGAACCGCGGCGGTCTAGAAACAATGTTGATGAATTATTACAGACAAATTGACCGTTCCAATATTCAGTTTGACTTTATGGTGCATAGAAACGAAAAAGGACATTATGACGATGAAATTTTATGTCTCGGTGGCAGGATTTATAAAATGCCTCCAATCCGTCCGGGGAAGTATAGAACGTATTTCAAACAACTAGATGTTTTTTTCTCTGAACACCCCGAGTATAAAGTGGTCCATGCTCACAATAATGAAAATAGCAGTTTTGTTTTAAGAGCGGCTGAGCGGGCTGGAGTTGATTGTCGAATTGCACATAGTCACCTGAGTGATTTGACCTTAGATGTAAAGATGCCTTTTCGATTATATGCGAGATACATCATGAAAGACTATCCAACAGAGTATTTCGCTTGCTCAGAAAAAGCTGGGCAATGGCTGTTTGGTAGAGAAAAATCAAATCAATTAAAAGTGCTCCATAATGCAGTTAATGTAAACGAGTTTAAATATAGTGAAGAAATTAGGAATAAAATCAGGCAGGAACTTGGAATTCATGGGAATCAATTAGTGATCGGTCATGTTGGACGTTTCAACAAGCAAAAAAATCATGACTTTTTAATAGACATTTTTAATTCCTTAGTAAAAAAGAATCCAAATTCTGTTTTGTTGATGATCGGAGAAGGTAATTTAAAGAAACAAATTGCGGATAAAGTTGCAAAGTATCACCTTCTATCAAAAGTAAAGTTTTTAGGAGTTCGTAGTGACATAGCAAACCTTATGCAAGGAATGGATTTATTCCTATTTCCATCACTTTTCGAAGGCCTTCCGGTAGTTCTAGTTGAAGCTCAAGCAGCTGGGTTGAAGTGTATTATATCGGATTCCATTACTAATGAAACAGACCTAACTGGAAGGTTAGAATTTATTAGTCTTAATAAGGATTCTGAGTACTGGGCAAATAAAATTCTACAATCTACTTATGAACATGCAGATACCTCAGAACAGTTAATAAAGAATGGATATGATTCTACAACAACAGCCAAATGGCTGTCGGGATATTACTCAAGTTATTACAATGTTGCAAAATGATTTGGAGGTAACGAAAAGAATGCCACCAATATTAACGGTATTTACACCTACTTATAATCGGGCATATACTCTTCATTTATGCTACGAAAGCTTAGTTAGACAAACATGTAAAGACTTTATTTGGCTGATTATTGATGATGGTTCTACAGATGAAACGAAGCAGTTGGTTGAAACGTGGATTCAAAGAGCAGAGATTCAAATTCAGTATCATTACCAAGAAAATCAGGGGATGCATGGAGCGCACAATGCTGCTTATCGTTTAATTGAGACAGAATTAAATGTTTGTATCGACTCGGATGATTACATGCCGGACGATGCTGTTGAAAAAATAATTATGTTTTGGAGTAAGTACGGAAATGAACAGCATGCGGGAATCGTAGGTTTGGATGCTAGTCGAGAAGGCGAGATTATCGGAACATCTATGCCGAAGAACTTAAAAGCAACTACTTTATCAGACCTTTATGGAAAATATAAAGTGAAGGGCGATAAAAAACTAGTATATCGCTCCGAGTTAACCCGAAATGTCCCACCTTATCCAGTATTCCCAGGTGAGAAGTATTGCCCGCTTAGTTATAAATACATCCTTATTGATCAACAATTCCCCTTATTAGTTATGAATGAGGTATTATGTTACGTTGAGTACTTAGCGGATGGTTCCAGTATGAATATTATAAAGCAATACAAGAAAAATCCTCGGGGTTTTTCTTTTTTTAGGAAAGTAGCTATGAAGTATGCACCGACATATAAGGGAAGGTTCAGAGAGGCTATTCATTTTGTTTCAAGTAATCTGATCATGAAAAATCCAAAGTTCCTATTAGAATCACCAAATAAATGGACTACTTTAATTGCAACTCCTCCTGGAATCGCCTTATACCTGTTTATTATGAACACAAATAAATCAACAGTATTAAAGCCAGACCGATAATAAGGTTGGTGAAAGGATAGAGAAATATGGCAGTTTTGTGGGTGAATTTTTTTATTGTATTTATTTCATCTTTATTCTCTAGGTATTTTTCAAGATCTATGGAGGGTGCAATCACCTATATAAAGCCGAATAAGTTATTGGTATTCTTTTCGATTGCATCTTTAGTGCTAGTTTCAGGTCTACGAAACAACATTGGTGATACGTATTTTTATATGCATAGTTATCGTATTGGTGATTTTAGTCTTGAAAACTTTAAGTTCGAAGCTGAGTTTGGATTTCAATTATTACAATCCATTCTTCATTTAATATCAAGAGATCCACAAATCCTAATTTTCACAACTGCTCTCTTAACAAATCTGCTTATTGTGGTCACACTTTACAAGTATTCTAGGAAGATTGAAATAAGTCTTTTTGTTTATATTGCTGCAGGAATGTTTACTGTTTCAATGAATGGAATCAGACAATATCTCGCGGCAGCAATCATTTTTGCTGCAACAAAATATATCTTGGAAGGGAATTTTAAAAAATTTGCCTTGGTGGTTTTGCTCGCCTCAACGATTCATCAAAGTGCCTTAATCTTTCTTCCTATTTACTTTATAGTCAGAAGAAAAGCCTGGACGAAGACTACCTTTGTCATATTACTGGTGGGTGTAGGGATGGCTGCAGGATTCAATGAGTTTTCTAAATTCTTATTTAGTGCGATTGAGGATACTAAGTATAGCGGATATAGCAACTTTGATGAAGGTGGTTCAAGCCTTTTAAGAGTACTTGTTACAGGGGCTCCACTAATAGTTGCTTATTTAGGTAGGGATAAGCTACGGGAGCTATGGCCTAAAAGTGATTATATTGTCAATTTATCTCTACTTGGAGTTGTATTTATTATTGTGGCTACACAAAATTGGATATTTGCTAGATTTCAAATATATTTTGGACTTTATAGTCTTATATTAATTTCCTGGGTTATTGAGTTGTTTAAAAAACAATATCGAAAGCTAGTGTATTATGCAATTATCAGTTTATATTTTCTTTATTTTTATTATGAACAAGTGATTGCTTTGAACATCGATTATAAAAGTGATTATTTATTTTGGTAATCCAAGGTAAATAGGTGGGTGTTTTATGATGATATTAGTGACTTAAGGGGCAGGTTACAAGAAAAGCTTTAAATATTATTATCTTGATTTACTAGATAGGAAGAAATTAGAACAGGTATTCACTGAAAATAGGAGATCTTTACTAAACACAAATAAAAATACCAATCAATGAGAATCCTTGCTTGATAAGTAGTGAGGTTTTTTTGTTTACAAAAAAAGAACTAATAGGTAGGGAAATGAGGTCTTTGGCATGGAGTCTAGGGAGAATGAGAAAGTAATGTTTAAGGATATGATGCATGAAATATATGTGATAGGACAAGAAGCTGAATCCATTAAAACAGAGGACTTTATAGTAGAGATTAAGAAGAAGTTAAACCAAATTTTAAATGAAAGTCATTGATAGGTGTTATCCCAATGAAAAGAATAATGGATCTTATCTGTGCAACTCTCCTTTTAATCGTAACCTCTCCATTAATCGTTCTTACTATATTAATAGTAAGAATTAAACTTGGATCACCAATTATTTTTAAGCAAGAACGTCCTGGTTTATTTGGAAAACCATTTTACCTTTATAAATTTAGAACAATGACAGATCAGCGAGATACGCTAGGAAATCTATTACCAGATTCTGTACGACTAACACAGGTTGGTCAGTTGTTGCGAAAATTTAGCCTAGATGAGCTTCCCCAACTAATAAATGTAATAAAAGGAGACATTAGTCTTGTTGGGCCAAGGCCACTGTTAATGGAATATCTTTCACTATATTCTGAAGAACAAGCTATAAGACATCATGTCCGTCCTGGAATTACCGGATGGGCACAGGTAAACGGAAGAAACGCGATCAGCTGGGAAGAAAAATTTAAGCTTGATGTTTGGTATGTTCAGAATCACTCCTTTTTCCTTGATATGAAAATTTTATGGCTAACGGTAGTCAAGGTTATTCGAAGTGAAGGGGTAAATCAACCAGGAAATGTCACAATGGAACCGTTTAAAGGAACAAATTCTTCACAATAAGAGAGGTGAAATTGATGAAGGTTGGATTAATCGGTCAGGGTGGTCATAGCAGGGTCATTAAGGACATTTTTTTAGCCGCCAAAGGAATTGAGATTATTGCTTATTTTGATGATAGATTTGAGGAGGAATTTATTCAATCTGGTGTTTTCTATGGCCCAATTAGTGCTATTTCAAGTTTTGTTTCAACTCAACAGGATATGAAGTTTGTAATCGCAATCGGTAACAATCATATTAGGAAGAAAATTGCTGAACGTTTAGAACTGAGTGAAGAACGATATGCTATTGCCATCCATCCTTCTGCCATTATTAGTAATAGTGCAAAAGTTGGTTTTGGGACAGTGGTTATGCCTTATGCAGTAATAAATGCCAATACTATTATCGGAAACCATTCGATTATAAACACTGGTTCAGTTGTTGAACATGATAATAAAATCAATGCTTTTTCTCATATTTCACCTAATGTCACATTAACAGGCGGAGTTGAAGTGGAAGAAGGGGTCCATATTGGAGCAGGAGCTACGGTTATTCCAAATAAAAAGATTGGAGGATGGACAACGGTTGGAGCAGGGGCTACCGTTATCCATGATCTACCAGCAAATTGTAGAGCAGTTGGAATACCGGCAAAAGTAAAAATTAATGAGACTATAGGGGGTGGGACTGCTTGAAAACTCCAGTAAAAAAGGAAAGAATCTTTCTTTCTTCACCTCATCTAAGTGGGAATGAGCATAATTATGTAATGGAGGCATTTGAATCGAATTGGGTCGCTCCGCTTGGACCAAATGTTGACCAATTTGAAAAAGAGATTGCACAGTATGTTGGAGTCAATGATGCTGTGGCTGTAAGTTCAGGTACAGCTGCGATTCATTTGGCTCTTTCTTTATTAGGTGTGCAAAAGGGTGATAAGGTCTTTTGTTCAACATTAACCTTTGTTGCTAGCGCCAATCCGATTCTTTATCAACAGGCAGAACCAGTGTTTATTGATTCGGAACCAGAGACATGGAATATGTCGCCAGCTGCTTTGGAAAGTGCATTTCAGGAAGCGGAAACTGAGGGGAAGTTACCAAAGGCTGTTGTAATTGTAAATCTTTATGGCCAAAGTGCCAAGATGGATGAACTAATGGCGATCTGTAATTACTATCAAGTTCCGGTGATTGAAGATGCAGCAGAGTCTTTAGGTTCCTATTATAAAGGGATGCCGAGTGGTTCTTTTGGGAAGTTTGGGATCTATTCTTTTAATGGAAACAAGATTATCACGACTTCAGGTGGAGGGATGCTTGTTTGTAACGATCTTAATATCATTCAAAAGGCACGATTCCTCGCTACTCAAGCAAGAGATCCTGCTCCCCATTACCAACACAGTGAAATTGGATATAACTATCGATTGAGTAATATTTTAGCTGGAATTGGAAGAGCACAATTTGAAGTACTAGAAGAGAGGGTTAAAGCAAGGCGGATGATATTTGATCGTTATGTTCTAGAGCTAGGTGAAATCCCTGGACTTACATTTATGCCAGAATTAGCGAATACATTCTCTAACCGTTGGTTAACCGCGCTTACTCTCGATGAAGAAAAAGTAGGTTTAACGGTTCAAGAATTAATTAACGCTTTAGAAAAGGAAAATATTGAAGCTCGACCAGTGTGGAAGCCACTTCATTTACAACCGCTTTTTTCTAATATGAAGTATTACCCTCACTGTGAAAATGAAGACATTGCGGCAAATTTATTTCGGACGGGTATTTGTCTGCCTTCTGGCTCTAACATGACGATAGATGATCAAATACGTGTGATTGAGTGTGTAAAGAAAGTTATTAGTACGAAATCAATTACAGTTTAGCAAGTACACAGTTACGGACAAAGAGGGATAATATGATAGGAAAAAACTTAGCGCATATACGAAAGAGCAGGGGATTATCACTTTCAGAACTATCTGAGCGTACAGGAATATCAAAGTCATACTTAAGTTATATTGAGCGAAATTTAAATCAAAACCCATCCATTCAAATTTTAGAAAAAATCGCATTTGTTTTAAAGGTAGATTTACAGGAATTATTAACAGCTCAAAAGGATACAGATACAATTCTTCAGCCTGATTTTGAGTGGCTTGAGTTTATGAGGGACTTAAAGGAATCAGGGATTGAAAAAGAAAACCTTCAGGAATATAAACAGTTAATTGAATTTATTAATTGGAAGAACCAACAAGTTGAAAATAAAAAGTAATTGGAGAACTAAAATGCATAGGAATAAGATTCCAAAAATTATCCATTATTGCTGGTTTGGTAGAGGGGAAAAGCCAGATATAGTTAAAAAGTGCATACGAAGCTGGGAAAAGAATCTTCCAGAATATCAGATTATCGAATGGAATGAGGAAAATTTCAACACTGATCATAATTCTTATGTGAAAGAAGCTCATGAAGCTAAAAAGTATGCATTTGTAAGTGACTTCGTTCGAGTGCATGCTTTATATCATATGGGTGGTATTTACTTAGATACAGATGTTGAAGTGTTTAAAAGCTTTAACGATTTACTTCATCATGAGTCCTTTTGGGGCTTTGAGCAAGAAAATTATATTGCCACAAGCACAATAGGGGCTGCAAAGGGTAATGCCTTAATTAAAATCTTTCTAGACTCATATAAACATAAAAGATTCATTCATAACGATGGTTCAATGAATGAACTGACTAATGTGGCTATTATCACGGAGATGCTTAAAAGTAGGGGACTTACTTTGGATGGTCAATATCAAGAACTTATTGGACTAGGAGCATTTTACCCACAAACATATTTTTCTCCATATGACTATATTAATATTCGAAACTTTATTACAGATGATACTTATGCTATGCATCACTTTTATAAAAGTTGGTTACCTCCAAGTGCACGGGTGAAAAGCAATATCAAGGTAGCCTTAGCCAAGATGATTGGTGGGAATACGATTGCAAGAATTCGAAAGATGATGTAAGCAATCATTTTCTCAAAGGAGAATTGACATGATCAAAAAAATAATAAAAGAACTTTCAACTGAGGCATCTAAGAGGGGGATATATTTTGCACTATTAATGAACATCTCTCACTTTGTTGCGATAATGAGAGGGTTCTTTTATAGATTAATCTATATTAAGCATATTGAATCTTCGATATTTTTTATGCAATCCAACAGTAAGATTGAAATATTTAACAAGCATTCTAAAGTATCGATTGGAAAGTTTGTTTTTATAAGGAAAAACGCTAGTTTTCGGGTCGATTTTCATGGACAGTTGGTCATATCTGATCATGTTTTCATTAATGATAATTGCAATATTAATTGTGTGAACCGGGTTGAGATCGGAAGGAAAACAAAAATTGCACCTAATGTTTGCATTAATGATCATGATCATAATTACAAGAATACCTCTAATCAACATTTAATTACGGGGGATGTGATTATTGGGGAGAATGTATGGATTGGATCGAATGTAGTTATTTTAAAGGATACTTTCATTGGTGATAATGCTGTAATTGCAGCTGGGAGTGTGGTTAAGGGACATGTACCGGCAAATTCCCTTTATATGAATAAAAGAGAGGAAAAGTTCATCCCATTTTCAAGGGAATCTAAATTGGTAACAAGTTAAAAGTATTTATTAATGACCGAATAGGTGAGAAGTTTGAAAAAGCAACTATTAATTGCACTATATAACATGGAAATTGGCGGAATTGAGAGAAGTTTAATCAATATGTTAGATAACATCGATTATGAACAATACAATGTTGATTTACTAATCTATCAACATACTGGTGAAATGATGGACTTAATACCTGACAAAGTCAATGTTTTACCTGAGATTCATAAATATTCATTATTTAGAAAACCAGTTGCCCAATGCATAAAAGAGGGCAATTTAATGATTCCTAGTATGCGAATTTTAAGCAAAATAATAGCTGAATTAAAGGCAAGACGCTGGAGGCTTCAGGAGGGATCTGGTTATATTCAAATGCAGCTCTCAATGAAATACTCAACATTTTTATTGCCCGAACTTTCTAAGGTTTATGATCTTGCTATTAGTTATGCATGGCCTCATGACATCATCATTAAAAAAGTAAAGGCGCATAAAAAAATCGCCTGGGTTCATACAGATTACAGCAAATTAGAAATTGACCATCAGCAGGATCTTTCAGTATGGAAAAAGTTTGATTGTATTGCTGCTGTATCTGAAGAGTGTTTAAATTCATTTCTAAAACAATACCCCTCCCTTAAAGAGAAAGCAATGGTCATTGAAAATGTTACTTCACCTTTGTTTATTACAAAAATGGCAAAAGAAATTAGTGATGAAATCCCATTTCTATCTCACCATTTTAATCTTCTCTCTGTTGGGAGATTATCTTATGTAAAGGGGTTTGACTTAGCGGTCAATGCCCTTAAGCAATTACATGAAAAAGGATTAACGAACATTAAGTGGTATGTGGTAGGTTATGGTGGATACGAACAGGAACTAAGAGAAATAATCGGAAAAAATGAGCTGCAAGATAGTTTTATCTTACTAGGAAAAAAAACAAATCCTTATCAATATATGAAAGCTTGTGACTTATACGTACAGCCTTCCAGGTATGAAGGTAAGGCGGTTACCGTCACGGAGGCCATGATAGTAGGAAAACCAGTTTTAATAACAGATTATCCAACGGCTAAAAGTCAAGTGACCGATGGATACGATGGATATATTTGTGAACTAAATGTCAATGGACTAGTAGATGGGATTGAAAATCTATACAACGATGTTCAATTTAGGTCTGATCTAATTAAGAATGTCCAAGGAAAAGATTATTATAATGGTCATGAATTAGAGAAATTGTATCAAATTATCAGTTAGCTAAGGGATTGAATGAGTGATGGGTATAAAAGTAAGTGTCATTATTCCAGTGTATAATGCTGAAAAATATTTAGCTGAATGTATTGAATCATTGGTAAGTCAGACGCTTAAAGAATGTGAATTTATTTTTGTTAACGATGGATCCAGTGATCGAAGCCAAGAAATTATTGATGAGTATAAGAAAAAAGATAGCCGGATTATTCTTATCAATCAAGTGAATCAAGGTGTTAGCATTGCTAGAAATCAGGGCTTGAAAACTGCAATTGGTGAGTATATTGGCTTTGTTGATGCGGATGATTTTGTAGCTAAGGACATGTATGAAACATTATATAGGACTGCTAAAAATGGAATTTGTGATGTAGTATTTTCGAACCTCAATAGTGAAATGGAAGGGAAAAAGGTTGTCGTAAATTATCCATTTCAAAAGGATATACTTCTAGATAAAGAGTATATAAGAAAGAATATATTGCTTCATTTTATTAAAGAAGAAAATATGAATTCTGTTTGTAATAAGATATATAGGAATAGCTTAGTTAAAGATAATAAAATAGAGTTCCCAGAGAGAGTCGCATTAGGTGAGGATGGAATGTTTAATGTACATTTCTTTTCCATAGCTTATAATGCGACTTATTTAAATTACGGAGGCTACTATTATCGAGAGGTAGCAGGAAGTGCTACTCGGAATTTTTTAGATCATGACTATTTTCAAAGGTCACTAGAGGCTTATTCTATAGAACTACCAGAGATCTATAAACAGAGTATCGATAAACAAGAAATCCAAAAATCAAAATCGATAAAATTAGTCAATAGTATTTTGGGCTATATCTACCAAGCTATTTCTTCAAATTCAAGTTTTAAGCAAAAGTATCAGTATATTCATCGTGTTATCACAAATGAGCACGTAAGAGAATCATTACCTATATATTATCAGAAGTTCTATGGAAGTTCTGGGTTATATCAACGATCGGTTCTAACTATGATAAAAATAAAATCAGTTTTAGGGTTATACATAATTACTTTATACAGTCACCTTAGAAATAATAACAATGGGGGAATTTTGAAATGAAAATCATGATGTTCGCTCATGGCGGGAGTCTTAATAGAGGATGCGAGGCAATTGTAAGATCTTCTACTAATATAATAAAAGACAAAATGAATGAAGCTAAAATATATTTGGCATCAGGAAAGCCAGAAACTGATAAAAGTATTCCTAACTTGGAAGAGATTTATGATAGTTCTCCACGTCAAATACAGAAGTATACGTATGAATGGTTTATCTCCTCTCTTAGAGTGAAGATCTTCAAGGATGAATCTTTTGCAATAAGAAAAATAGAAGATAACACAATTAAACATATTGAGGATATGGATGTTTTTCTATCTATTGGTGGAGACAATTATTGTTATGGTGACCAACCAGCATTATATGAAATAGATAAAAGTGTGAAGGAAAAAGGTAAAAAATTGGTGTTATGGGGCTGTTCCATTGGAGAAGAAGATCTTTCAGATAAAACACTAAATGATTTAAAATTATTTGATTTAATTTTAGCACGTGAGACGCTTACTTATAAAACATTAAATGGAAAAGGACTAAATAACGTTAAGTTATGTGCTGATCCCGCCTTTACGATGGACAAAGAAGAATTACCTTTACCGGAGGGGTGGAAAGAAGGAAACACATTAGGACTTAACTTTAGCCCTTTAGTAATGAAACGAAACAATAATTCCAAAAAAGCTGTCAGAGAGTTAATCACTTATATTTTAGATAATACAGATATGACGATTGCCTTAACTCCACATGTTATTGCTGATGGAAACAATGATTACGAAATCTTGTATGAGTTTTACGACGAATTTAAAGAAACTGGAAGAGTGATAATTTTATCTTCTAATTTAAATGCAATTCAATATAAAGGCTATATTGCTAGAATGAGATTTTTTATCGGAGCAAGGACACATGCGACGATTGCCGCTTATTCAAGCTTTGTTCCAACAATGGTTCTTGGCTATAGTGTTAAATCTAAAGGAATTGCGAAAGATTTATTTGGGAAGGAAAGGCTTGTGTTAAATATTAATGAAATTTCAGATAGCAGCAAACTAAAGGAAGGTTTTAATGAGATGGTAAATGAGGAGGAAGAAATAAGAGACACTCTTCAGGAATCCGTACCAAAAATAAAACAGATGTCTTATAAAGCTGTTGATTATTTGAATGAGTTAGTATGAGGTCGCCTATGAAAAAGAAAAGCCTATTATTTGTTATCCCTAGTTTATCGGCTGGTGGTGGTGAAAAGAGTTTAGTTAATTTGTTATCACAAATTGACTACAATCTATATAATGTCGATTTATTTTTACTAAATCAGGAAGGTCTGTTTATGGAGTATTTGCCTAAACAGGTAAATATCCTACCTCTTCCAGAAACATATAAGCTATTTTCCCTCCCATTAATCACTTCAATAATAAAACTCTTTTCGAAGGGGAAACTGCTTTTAGCTTACTATAGGCTAATGTATACAATTAAAAATAGAAAAATTAAAGATCTAACCAGAAGAGAACAATATACTTGGAAATACCTAGCACATTCGCTTGAAAAACTAAAAAATAATTATGATACAGCGATTGGTTTTCTTGAAAAAACGTCAACTTACTTTTGTGTAGATAAAGTGGATGCTCATAAAAAAATTGGTTGGGTTCATATTGATTATGACAAAATGGGGATGGATCCACAATTTGACATTCGATATTTTGAACAATTAAACAAAATAGTTACGGTATCTGAAGAATGTGCCAATATTTTTTCGAAGCGATTCCCTAGCCAAAGAAATAAAGTTGAGGTCATCTATAATATTGTTTCTCCGAAAGTTATTCACAATATGGCTAATCAAGAGACTAATAGTCTGTATAGCAAAAAAACGAATGAGATTATTCTCCTTACTGTTGGAAGGCTCCATTATCAAAAGGGGCTTGAGATGGCGGTTGAGTCTTGTTATCTTCTTCAGAAATTAGGATATAACATTCGATGGTATGTAATCGGTGAAGGAGAGGAACGAGATGTGTTAACAAATTTAATTAAAGAAAAAGGACTAGAACAATCTTTCTTTTTAATAGGATTAAAGGGAAATCCTTATCCTTATATTAAACAGGCAGACATTTACGTTCAACCCTCAAGATTTGAAGGGAAATCGATTGCTTTAGATGAGGCCATGATTTTAAGAAAACCAATAGTGGTAACAAATTTCAGCACAGCAAAAGATCAAATTCAAGATGGTGTAAATGGAATGATTGTGGACATGAATCCTAACGCAGTTGCTTCAGGGATTGAGAAGGTAATAAAAAATAAAGAAATTCGTAAATTGTATGTTGATAATTTGTCACAGTTAGAGCTGGGAACAGAAGAAGAAGTGAAAAAGCTATATAAGATTTTATAGCAGGTGGGATAACGTGAAAAAAAATCTATTATTTATCACGAACAAGTTAGTATGTGGAGGTTCAGAAAAGGCATTAATTTCTGTTCTGGAGGCGCTTGATTATTCAAAGTACAATGTAGACTTATTTTTATTTAAACATGAAGGGATTTTTATGAATAAGATCCCTAAAGAGGTAAATCTTCTACCCGAACCAGAAAACTATAAATACTTTGATATGTCTTTTAAACAGTCTATTTCTGAGCTTTTATGTAAAGGAAAAGTAGGAACCGCTTTAAGTAGGGGAGCTTTGGGATATCTTGCGAAAACTGAAGATAACGGAGCAATTATTGAACAAAAAATGTGGAAGTATTTGTCGAGTACTTTAAGTGAGATAAAAAAAGAATATGATGTAGCGATTGGATTCCAAGAAAAAAATCCTATCTATTTTTGTGTAGATAAAGTGAAGGCAAAGAAAAAAATAGGATGGATACATACGGATTATAGTAAGTTAGGCCTCACCATAGATAAAGAGAGGGCCTTTTTTAATGGATTAGATTATGTAATCACTGTTTCAGAAGAGTTGGTAACTATTCTTAAAGGGCATTTTCCTGAGCAAAACCACAAGTTTAAGTGTATTTATAATATTGTTTCTCCAAAGACAATACAGAAAATGGCGGATGAGGAGGTAGAACTAGCAACTGAAAATGATAAAGACGTCAAACTGGTTTCTGTAGGGAGATTGGCTAGAGAAAAAGGGTTAGACCTTTCACTTGAAGCAGTTGATATTCTCATAAAAAGGGGACACAATTTGAAATGGTATTTAATTGGCGAAGGAAATGTCAGACAGTATTTAGAAGAGAAAATCAAAGAGAAACAGCTAGAGGATAGAGTAATATTATTAGGACAAAAGGAAAATCCCTATCCTTATATTAATAACTGTGATATTTACCTTCAAACTTCTAGGTATGAAGGAAAGTCTATCTCAATTGATGAAGCAAAAATACTATGCAAACCTATATTAATTACAAATTTCGAGACTGCCAAAGACCATATAAAACATGAAGAAAATGGCATTATATCAGAGCTGGACCCATTAGCAGTTGCAAACGATTTGGAGCGTATAATAAAAAATAAAAATTTACGAGATACACTTTCTAATAACTTATTGAAAGAAAAACTTGGTACTGAGGATGAAATTTATAAACTATATCATTTAATTTAGGAAAAGAACATTTTTGAAAATCTCGCCAATTATAGGTGAGGTTTTTATTTTTTGGAGGAAAGAATATGTTTAACCGACTAAAGAATTATATCCAAATTAGATTGAGAAAGACTTCATTAGAAGAATTGACCGTCAGAACTTGTATTGACAAAGGAATGAAAGTGGGAAAAAACTGTCATGGTTTGGCAGCAAGTACAATTGATGTGGCCCACTGCTGGTTAATAGAAATAGGAGACAATGTGACCTTTGCACCCCAAGTGTACCTACTTGCTCATGATGCAAGTACTAAAAGATATATAGACTATACAAAAATTGCAAAAATAAAGATTAAAAATAATGCATTTATCGGAGCAAGAGCACTTATAATGCCAGGAGTAACAATAGGAGAAAATTCTATTGTTGCAGCAGGTAGTGTAGTAACTAAGTCAGTACCAGCTGGTTACATTGTTGGTGGTCATCCTGCCAAAATAATTTCAAAAACAAAAGAATATGTCGAAAAGCATAAGTCAAGTTTACCAGATGCCAAAGTTTACGATTGGAAGTGGACAATTGGAGGGGGAATTACATCGGATATGTGTGAAGAGATGTCAAGGAGCTTAGAAAAGGAAGTTGGTTACGTAAAGTAGATTATATTAGCTAGACTGAAAGGAAAGAACTATGATTTTACAAATAGTGGGATTGATTATTGCTATCAGCCTTATAGTTGTTATTGCTTTTGACGTAATACCTATAGTAAGAGATTGGGCTTCTAGAATTCATATGGGAAGAATAGAAGAACATACTACTTGGAATAAAGTAATTACAAAAAAGGGTTCAAGTTGGTTAGTAAATACGCCAAAGATGAAGGTAACGGATAATACAAGATTGGTTGTACTAGATATGTTTAAAGGGAATTACTCCAACAGTGCCCTTCAATCCTGGCAAGAGGCAGCATTGTTACTAGGATTATCAGAATCACTTAAGTGTAATGATGATCCACAGGTAAAAGAGAAAATACTAAAATATCTTAATTCAAAGTTTGATTCCACGGGTCATTGGAAGAGTAAGCCGGAAAATGTTGATGCTGCAATGCTGGCGTATGCTGTTATGAAAATAGATTTTATTGATTCTAATAAATATAAGAACGCAATGGATTATACATGGGGTCTTATTCAAAACCATGTTGGTCAAGATGATACAGTTATGTATCGAAAGTCAATGAGAAAATACAGGTACGTCGATACGGTTGGCTTTATATGTCCTTTTTTAATAGCGTATGGACTTAAGTATGAGCGTAAGGAGTGTATTGATTTAGCCATAAAGCAAATAAAAGAATACGAGAATCACGGTTTACAAGGTACTCACAAAATTCCTAGTCATGCATATGAAATTAATTACAAAATTCCTCTTGGATTATATGGCTGGGGACGTGGACTTGGGTGGTTTGCCATTGGTTTAATTGATGCCTGGAACGAACTACCGGAAGACCATAAATATAAATTGGACCTTGAACAAAGTGTGAAACAGTTTGCAAAAGCAGTTATCATGTTTCAACAGGAAAATGGAGCTTGGAACTGGACGGTTACTAGAAGTGAATGCAGGTCTGACTCTTCTGCAACAGCGACTTTAGGATGGTTTTTATTAAATGCTGCTAAAATAAATGAAATATCCGAACAATGCATCGTGGGCACACAAAAGGCCCTAGACTTTTTAATGAAAGTAACAAAAAGGAATGGAGAGATAGATTTTTCACAAGGAGATACAAAAGATATAGGAGTATATTCAACGCTCTTTAGTATCTTCCCCTTTACCCAAGGGTTCTCCATAAGGACAGTTAATTATTATAATTCTTTCATCGCTAGAGAAAAAATAATAAATATGTAAGTTGATTAAAAAATTCCAAAGGGAGATATTAATGAAAATTACCGTTTTTACTCCTACCTATAATAGAGGATATATAATAGAGAAATTATATCGGTCACTACAGAAGCAAACCTATACTAACTTTGAGTGGCTGATAATTGATGACGGCTCCAACGATCATACTCAGGAATTATTTGATAGTTGGACTCAAGAAAACAACCCTTTTGATATTCGTTATTATAAGGTGAAAAATGGCGGGAAACATAGAGCAATAAATAAAGGAACGGATTTAGCAAAAGGAACACTTTTTTTTATTGTTGATTCGGATGATGCTCTAACAGTTGATGCATTACAGTCGATCGTTAATTGGGAGAAAAGTATATTTAATAAACATGAATTTTGTGGGGTTTCTGGGAATAGGGGGAAAAATAAAAGTGAATTAATAGGAACTACTTTTGCTGGAGAATATGTTGATGCAACATCTCTAGAGAGAAACAAGTTTAATATTACTGGAGATAAAGCAGAAGTTTTCTATACAGAGGTTCTTAAAAAGTATAAGTTTGATGAAATAGATGGAGAAAAGTTTATTACAGAAGCTACTGTCTGGGACAGGATGGCCTATGACGGATATAAGATTAGGTGGTTTAACAAAACTGTCTACTTATGTGATTACTTAGAAGATGGGTTAACTAAAAATATGAAAGAAATATTTGCAAAGAACCCTATAGGAACTGCAATTTATATTACACAGCAAATTAAATTTTATAACTGTGATTTGAAAGGGAGACTTTCTTACTATAATCTTTATGTTGATTTTGTAAAAAGTAAAGTAAGTATTATTCAGATGGCAAACTATCTAGAAATAAAACCAGTAACATTATTAACCGCCATATTTTTAGTAAAATTTAAAAGTTTGTTTGTGCATAATTCAAAATGATAAGTTGAAAAATGGAGATGAAGAAAAAGAGCTATATGATAAACAAGGGAGTGAGGCTATGAATGTTAGCAAAAAAGCTGAAAGAATATCAGTTATTATTCCTATTTACAATGTTGAGGCTTATCTTGAAAGATGTTTAAGGACAGTATGTGGGCAGACTTATAAAAATATTGAGATCATTCTTGTTGATGATGGCTCTACTGATAACTGTTTACAAATTTGTATTGAATTTGCCAATAAAGATGACAGAATTAAAGTTCTTACCCAAGCAAATCAGGGAGTAAGTTCAGCTAGAAATACAGGACTTGAAAATGCAACAGGCAAATTTATTGGATTTGTTGATCCCGATGATTATATTCACCCTGAAATGTATGAGTGATTATTTACTCTACTTAAAAATAATGATGCGGATGTTTCGGCTTGTTTTCTAAGAGGTTGTTTTGACGGCAATTATGAAGAACCTTCAAGAAATGATATCGAATTCAGCGTTTATGATAAAGTGGGTGCATTAAAATCAGTGTTTGATCCCAAATATGAAATAAACGGAACTGGTGTTGTTGTAACTAACAAACTATATAAGAAAAGAATATTTAATAATCTTCGTTTCAATACTAATCTTCATCGTGGAGAGGATGAACATATTATTTGTTTTTTAATGAAAAGAGTCGAAAAGTTTGTCATAACGGACGAAAGGTTATATTACTATTTTCATCGGTCTGATAGCGTATTGCATAGAGAATCATCAGAAGTTCAGAGGATAGGGAAACATTTGGAATTACTAAATATGTATGATGAAAGACTTTTGTTATTTAAGGAAGAAGAGTTTAATGATTTATACAATACCTGTTTAATAAATATTATGAATTTGACGATTACAGCCTTTTTTAGTATTAGTAACAAAGAAATAAAACAATCCCTGATCAATAGGTACCGCAATCGTTTCAGTGAATTTAGTAAAAGGCAAATCAATATATTATCTGTAATAGATAAGGTTCGCTTTTTTACTTTTAGAATTTATCCCCAATTATATATGTTGATACTTCTTGTCTCTATGAGAAAGTTGACTCCTAAATGATGTGAAGAGAAAGGATATATTATGGTTTTTGTAGGCTGGATATGGAATCCTATACCGTTGGAAACAGCTGAACCTCTGTTTTTTGGTTCTATGAGATAAAAAAATATTACACTAAATTCCATAAAGTTTAATTATGGTTTTTTGTTTGTAAATGGAGAAAGAGATGAGAGTTAAAAATTCGCTAATTAATATTAGTGCAGGTATAGTAAATCAAATGATTATTACCTTGTTGAGTTTTCTTTCACGTACTATTTTTATAAGTACTTTAGGTATAGAATATCTTGGTATTAATGGTCTATTTACAAATATACTTGCAATGTTAACACTTGCTGAGGCTGGTTTAGGTGCAAGTATTATGTACAGCCTTTATAAACCAGTAGCGGAAAATGATTATCATAAAATCAATGTCTTAATGAAATTTTACAGAAACACCTACATGGTTATAGCATTAGTCATTTTTCTCTTGGGTTTATCTATCATTCCATTTCTAGATTATATTATTAAGGACTCTAATGTAGAGAATGTCCACTGGATCTACCTAATATTTTTGCTAAACACAGTAGCACCGTACTTTTATGTACATAAAAACTCGTTTCTCAATGTTTGTCAAAAGGGCTATATCGTAACGGCGATCTATTCAGTCTCATCAATTTTGTCTGTTTTAATAAAAATTGCTATTCTTCAGTATACACAAAATTATATTTTATATTTGATTATTGACAGTGCTATTACGATTTCAAACTCTATTATTTTAGCCACAATTGTTAATAAAATGTACCCATATTTAAAAAACAAGATAAAAGACAAATTAGATAATGAAACAAGAAAAGATATTACTAAAAATGTTAAAGCTATGGTTATTCAAAATATTGGGAATTATCTCGTGTTTGGAACTGATAATATTATTATTTCCTCATTTGTAAGTGTTACAGCGGTTGGTCTATATTCAAATTATAATATGTTAATTGAAATTTGCAGGACTTTTATCAACCAAGTATTTAATAATATCTATCATAGTGTTGGAAATTTAGTTGCTAAAGAAAGTGTTGATAAGGTATATAGTGTTTACAAAACTTATAGACTGGTTAACTTTTGGTTGTATTCCTTTTCTACAATTTTTTTAACTATAATGCTAGAGGACTTTATTGTCCTTTGGGTTGGTTCCGAATTTCTTATGGAGGAAGGCCTTTTATTAATTTTAATGATAAATTTTTATGAAAGAGGAATGAGAAATTCTATTACAACACTAAAAACTACTGCGGGAATATTCCATGAAGATCGGTTTGCTCCTATAATACAGGCAATAATTAATTTAACTATTTCGTTAGTACTTGTACAATCCATGGGAATTACTGGTGTGTTTATTGGTACTCTTGTTAGTGCGATAGCAGTTCCATTCTGGAGAACACCTTATTTAGTATATAAAAAGGTTTTTCATCAGCCTGTTAATCGTTATTTTATAAATTATATATTATTTACTACTATAGGAATAGGAACCTATTTTCTAACAAATTTAATATGTAGTTTTGTTCCAACACAAAATTTTGCAAATCTAATAATAAGAGCTTTGATTTGTTTAGGGTTTCCTAACTTAGTTTATATACTTATTTTTTATAAAACAGATGAATTTAAATATATTTTTAAGATTGTTAAGAGTTTGATGGGAAAATTGCTAGGAAGTTTGATATTGAAGATAAAAATCAGAAATGTTGGTTAAACATAAAACCGACTCTATATTTTACTAGTCCAAAGTGTTCTTTATAAAGAATAATTGATAGGAAAAGGGTGAACTATTTTGGGAAGAACTGAAATTCAATCAACATATGGTGAAAATAAGGAGGTAGAAATATCAGTCGTCCTGCCTTGTTTTAATGAAGAGAAGCACATAATATCATCCCTGAAAACCGTAGCTTCACAATTAAGTTTTGTGACTGATTCCTTTGAAATTATTGTAGTTGATGATGGGTCGAGGGATGAGACTTGGGAACTATTATCTTTAGGTGTTGTAGACCTGCCCTATTTAAGATGTTTCAAACTGAGTCGAAACTTTGGTAAAGAGTTTGCATTATGCGCTGGATTAGAACAGGCTCAAGGGAAAGCGGTAATTGTTATGGATTCTGATATGCAACATCCTCCATTTCTTATTCCGGAGATAATTGAGAAATGGAGAAATTCAAATGCTGAAATCATTGAGTGTAGAAAAAGGTTTAGGGGTAACGAATCATTAATCAAAAAAACCGGTTCTGGGTTGTTCTATACAATTATAAATAAGCTAACTGGCTTTGAACTTAAAAATGCCACTGATTTTAAATTGATTGATCGTAAGGTAGTGGAAGCTTGGAGGAAAATGCCTGAAAAACAAACTTTTTTTAGGGGGATGACAGCCTGGTTAGGATTTAAAAAAATTATTATAGAATTTGATACTGCAGAACGTATTGAAGGCGAAAGTAAATGGAGCCTTATAGACTTATTGAAGTTAGGTACTAATGCAGTTGTATCTTTCTCTTCACTACCATTAAGAATTGTCACTATTTTTGGTGGCATTTTTTTTCTTTTTTCTATCATACTCGGTGCACAAACTCTATATTATAAGATTTTTGATAAGTCCGTTACAGGTTTTACCACTACTATACTTTTATTACTTATTATAGGTAGTTTAATACTACTTAGCTTGGGCATTATCGGGGAATATATAGCTGCTATATACAACGAAGTTAAGGAAAGACCTCGCTATGTTCTAAGCGATGTTATTGAGAAAGATACAATGAATAATATGAAAGGTCATCCATCTAAGGAGGAGAATAATACTTTTGTTACACATTAATTCAATATTCTCATATAAATTTGTTAAATATGGGGTAGTTGGTATTTTGGGAACTTTACTCCATTTCTTCATTCTTATCTTTTTGGTTAGCCTAGGCAGCAATGTTTTATTTTCATCCACATCCGGGTTTATAGTTGTACTCATTATTTCTTATTTTTTGAATAGAAATTGGACATTTCATTCCAGTGAACAAGGGATCCGGGGATTTTCAAAATACTCCATTGTATCCCTGTTTGGACTTCTTCTTAATACGATTATTATGTATTTAAGCACATACGTTTTCGGACTTAATTACATTATTGCGCAATTCCTAGTGGTCTTAATTGTTCCAGTTTCTAATTTTTTTTTAAATAACAAATGGGCGTTTAAAGTGAAAAGAGGGTCCCCTAATTAAGATAACATGTGATTTTAATTTAAAAGAGAAAAACAAAAATTAGATAAAATTCTTAAAGGGGTGTCTGAAAACTATGAAAAATATTTCACAACGAAGATTTAGGATTTCCACAGCGACTCTTGATTTAATACTATTAATTGGTGGATTCTTAACCCTTTATTCAGCCTGTTGGCTTGTACCTTATTTATTTACTGATGATTATGCAAATTTAGCTGCTAGCTTTAGAGGAACTTTAAAAGAATCACTCGAATTAGTAGTAGCTGGTGGTCGCTCAATCTATGCAATATCATTACTGACAGCCTTTTCATTAATGGACTCGTTTTCCTCGCTGAGAATTTTAAGACTCATTAGTATAGTAGGTATTGCAATTACCTCATGGTTAATATATTTAAACCTATGTTCTGCTGGTTGGAAGAGGAAAAATTCATTAGTAGGTGCCTACCTTATAGGGACACTTCCAGCATTTCAAGTTTACGCATCTTGGGCGGTTGCATTTATCTTCCCATGGGCAACAGCAATAACTGCAATATCGGTTCAGTGCCTAGAATTCAAGTCAGAAACTCTGTTAAGAAAAAAAATATTATTTGTTTCATTAGCTACGCTGATTTTGATATTATCCCTTAATATATACCAGCCAGCGGCAATGTTTTTTTGGGTATTTGCGGCTATCAAAATCTTTATAAAATATAAAAATGATTTTGAATCCCAATTAAAAAAATTATTTTACTATTTAATAGTGTACGTTACTGCTCTATCTGCTGCTTTTTTAATTCTTAAACTTACAGAGATGTCTATAAATCAACATTCCAGTCGTGCTGAAATTATAAACAATTTTTATGATATTTTGTCTAAAATAAAATGGTTCATTCTTTATCCGTTAGTCGATTCTGCAAACTTTGTAAACATAAATGCGTCATACTTGGTTGCATTTTTAGTTTTATCGTTGATGATTATTGGTTCATTCTTTTACCTTGAAGGCACTTTATTTAGAAAACTTACATTACTTGGTATTAGTTTGTTATTCATCATATTTTCTTATACACCTAATCTAGTTGTTACTTCAAGTTTACCAAGTTATCGAACCCAAGTAGCTCTTGCTGCTTTATTATTGTTGTTTTTTTACCTTTCAATGGAAGGTTTAATCAAACCTTTTCAAAACAGTGATCGCCATTATAGATTTCAGAATTTATGTTTAGCTTTAATTTTACCAGTTTTCTCGATTTGGAGTATGTATAATGTTATAGTTACAATTGTCATTCCTCAATTTACTGAATTAGCGAATATAAGAATGCAGCTGCCAGTAAATAAGCTAGAATCCGCAGATAAAATATATTATATAGTCCCAGAGGAAACTAATATTCTTACAACACCCATGTCTCCAATTAGAAAGTATGACGAATTTGGTTTACCTTCAAGTGTTGCTACATGGGCTCAAAAAAATTCGGTGTATATTGTGTTACATGAAATAAGTCCCAAACATGAGAATATACCTATTGAGGTAATAAATGAAAACTATAAAATGTCTAGAGGCAATGATTCTTTGATAATTTATAACTCTAAATTATGGTCACTGGAATCATTTTTTTACAATAAATAAAATTAGATTGTTGAAATGATTATTTTGTAATTCTACAAATCATTGTTTCAATTTTTAACATGAACAGTTATGAGTTTTTTTATTTTATTTTAGTATTTAAATTATTAATTGTAACGAATAATTGGCATATATAAATTTGATTGGTTTGCTTAGATAATAGGTTACTATTGAAAATTGTTGAGTAAAAGTTAAGAGCGATATCTTGAATTCTTGCTTTTTTTATGAGGACCATACCCTTTGAAAATCTGATATAAGAATCTCAATTAACACAGGGGCTGTTATATAAACAGGAAAATACTTAAGTAAGTGTTTCTTATTGGAACACTACTTAAGTATTTAAACCATATAAAAGTAAACTATGTTTATATTTTTATACTACCAAGACTGGTTATTGTAAAAAAGAAAGGGAGCTGTGGTTAAAAAAAGGTTGTTTATTTTAAACCCTAAACAATTGTATTAAAAATGTCGTGAACTTTATAACTAGCGCCAGTATGGTGAATACCAGTTGAGTAAGTTGCCCCGTTCCTGAATATATTTCTAGCTAAAACAGAATCACCTTGCGTTTTGAAGTCGTTTCCCAAAGAACCTTTACCATTAAATATATTATTAAATACTCTGAAGTTTTGTGTTCTACTCCATACTGTCATAGTTGATTGATTAAATGTATTATTAAATGCAGCTAAACTACCTCCAGCACTGAAAATAACTCCTAATCTTGAATTAAAGGTGTTATTCTTAAGAATATCTCCAACCATATGTTCCCACCCATCTTCCCAATCGATGTCACAACCAGGCATCCTTCCGCCATTATTTGCAAAGGTATTCCCTTCTATTAACCATCCTTGGCCACCGCACATAGCAAGACCTGTACTAAAGTTATCTTCAAAGTTACAATTTTTAATGTAACAGTTTCTTGGCATGCCTATTGTCCTTATAAAAGCAACGGCACCATTAAAGTCGGTATCTCCTGATGATGGGGGGGCTTCTTGATAAATCACAATCTTTGCGTATTTAGCATTAGTTGGTTTTTTGTAATTGTAATATTGTAAATTAAACATTTGGGACTCAATATGGCCATAGTTTTGATCATAAAAGTGGATTGAATATAATCTAGATCTTAAATATGGGTAGCCATGATATCCTTGAGTGTATCCTAATAAATAGTATTCGCCTAATCCAGAAACATCCATAAACTGATTGTACCTGTAGTAATTGGTTGTAATACTGTTATCGATTTGCCCATTTTCATCGATATTCCCTGGTTCAAAATTAAATCTACTGACAGAAATACTTTGAGTTGTCTTTCCTATATTCCTATTTCTGAGTGTTCCGGTGATCACATTAAAACCTGGTGATTTGCTAAAGGTACAGGATTCAAGACCTGTGTTTATACAATCATCGATCAAGACGCTTAAGCAACCTTCTACAGAATTTTGAATTGTGGTTGAATCTCTCTCACCATACAGATGGGCTCTTACCAATTTTGTGTTTTTTACATTTGTAAAGTAGAACATTTTATAACCGGTGGAGGTTAATTCGCTAGGCTCTATATTAAGAATAGAATTGTTAAAATCAATAATCATATCTGATGGTGGATAAATTGTTCTAACGGCGGGGCTAATTAAATACGTACCGTATGGAAAAACAACTTTTTTATAACCATTAGCGTGAGCAAAGTCTAGTGCAGTTTGAATTCCATTCGTTGTATTTGTTGAATCTGTATTATTTAATTTAATGGAGAAATCGTTGGCATTTACATAATAAATTTCTACATCTGATAATGGAGTTTCTGTAGGATCGATCACTGTAATTTCAAAGCTTTTATAATATGTTTTTGTGGCGTCATATGCTGTAATGGTTGCTGTTCCTGCTGAAACTCCTTCCACAACTCCATATTGAACCCTGGCTACATTAGGATTAGAACTTTCCCATAGAACAATATTATCGTGGAAAATGTCATATGGGAGTTCACTGGACAATGCTGTAGCCATTACGACGAAATTTTCACCTACATGAATGGTATCTGTTTTTCTATTAATTGACATGCCTTCTATCACTCTAGAAGAAGATGGGGGTGATGTAGTTTGTCCACCAACTTTAACTGATACATATTCTGTAAAGGTCAGATTTTGGTAGGAGGCGGTTACTAAAACGCTTGTTTCTCCATCTGTGATCCCTGTTAGAATCCCGTGTTCATCTACAGTTACATATCCTTTATTTCCACTTTGAAACGTAATATCTAATAAATCAGTATATCGATTAGGTAATCCTTGGACGGAGAGGCGTTGGCTTTCTCCTGGGTTTAATTGCACATTGGAAGGATTCACTGATATTCCTTCTAGTGATTCTTGGTTTCTATAAAAAGTATAATTGTTTCTTACTTCATCATTTGTAAGTTCTCGATTGTAAATTAAGAATGCGACTAATGTTTCAGGAGCAGTGTTAAGCCCTACATTATTCCGTCTTAATTGAAGAGGGGATGCGGCTAGTGAATTAATATAAGATACAAAGTCTGCTGGAACAGGTATACGTCCATTTTGATTAATGGCTTCATTAATGAAAATATTTGCTGTGTCATCTGCATTTATTCTTAGGGTAAAAACATTCACGGCGTTAGAACCGGTAGGATACACCCATTCACTATAACTTTGCATATAACCTGTATTATCAATGAACCAGAAAGAGCTTATCCCCCTACTTCCTTCACTGCCATCCGTTTTTCTGTATCTTATATTAGAATCAGATCTTGCAGAAGTAAATCTTCCATCTTCTGTCCTCCAATGCACCCCATTCGTATCATAACTAATCATTTGAATGGTCAGCCCACCGTTTAAATCAATCAGGTTATTTAAAGGACTTGTATTAGTTGGAACCTCTACATAATCCTGTACTTGCAATAACAAACCTTTATTGTCCACATACCCATCGGTAGCCCCATCATGAGCAACTCCAACCAAAGTAGCTGGTACATTATTTACTTTATCGGTAATCGTGTTCGAATTCGTTCCTGCTTTATTCGTAAAGTCATAGTGTAAGATAAGCCCGTCCGTAATCATCCCAGATTTCGTATAGGTTACTGTTTGAATTGCACTTTCGTATCCAGCTACATTTACCGCAAAAGCCTTTATTGTGATTGTATCTGTAAGTGTAAGTGGTTCGGTATAAACCGGGCTTGAAGTGGTTGGTTCGGTTCCATCAAATGTATAATAGATTGTTGCTTCGTCATTCGTTGTCATGGTGACGGTTTGCGTATCTGTAAAAGTTCCTCCACCGGGTGTGATTGTTAATACAGGAGGGGTAGTATCTGTAGATGTTGTGGTAATCGTTACATTGATTCCGCTTGATTCATTTCCGGCACTGTCTCTTGCTACCACACGGAATGTATACTCGGTAAACGGAGTTAAACCTGTTACGTCAATGTTCGTACTATTTATGGTAACTAGGAACGCACCATTCTGATAGATATCATATTCAACTACGTCACTTGAAACAGAGGCTGTCCAAGATAAAGTTAAATAGGTATCTGTTATGTTGCTCGCGGATAAGTCTGTTATATTTTCAGGTGGAGCGGTATCCCGGTTGGAGCTATAAAAAGGCGCTGATACAATTGCACGGTAGGGAATGGTGGAATAAACCGTTACAGATCTATAGGGCATAAATTTTCCTTCGAATGTTTCTCCAGGCTTAACTGATATCGTTATGTCGTGAATGGTAAAGGAAAGGGAGGTTGAATCATGATCGTTTGTAATTTTAAAACCTATCATATTTTGTTGGTAGGTTTTTGTTAAGTCAGAACCTCCTTCAAAGTAATCCTTAATGACTAGTAGCATATTCTCGACCCCCTCAATGATTTCCAATCCTGATTAATGTTTTTCAGCATGAACAATAACACATCCTTTCTTGAAAATAATTATGCTTCATAAATATCATATGAAACCATCAACTTGGAGGGACGGAAAAATAGAAAAAATGTAAAACCAACCTATAAAAAATCATCCTTTGTCATAAAAAAATAGTAAACAACCAATGATTGTGTACATAATTTGAAATTAATTTGCATTCCTATTTTTTTACAATTTCATTATTTTCGTTAAGATCTTTTGGCATTAAGTTCATTTCCATGTCAAATAGTTTGTTATATCCAATATAGTAGCTCGGTGCATCCACTCCTGCATGAATCGTAGAAATTCCAATCGCATCTTTGCTCTTTGATTTAAGTAAGTTTCCTTTGATGGTTAAGTTAGCTACATTAGAACTTTGCTTTTTTTTCCAGTAGTCACCAACTTTAATTATAGCTAAGTGTTCATTGGAAATTTCTCCTGTACGAATGTCATTGTTCTCAATAACAATATTTTTACCAGCCTGTATTGAAACACCAGAGCTGTTATTACTTAGAAGTGTAATAGCAGAGTTTTTCAATAGAACCGAGTCGGGCATCCCGTGTACTTGATTGATCTCGAATCCACCTCTATCCGAAGTAAATTCACAGTGGTTAAATTCATAGGTCCCAGTGTTGTTTACTGCAGGTCCCAATTTGCCGGGAGCAGCCTCAAACACACAATTATTATAAGTCCCGCGTGGTAATTGAGTTCTTTCGTATCCAATAACTTTAAGGTTATCGAAGATGCTCCCATCGGTCGCGTTCCCTGATAAGCTATCAAGGGCAGCTTGACCAGTGATCGTTACATTTTTTAGGCGAATAGGATTTACATTTACACCTAATTGAGTATGCATCTTTTTTGTATTATGAATCGTGATGTTTGATGCTTCTATCCCAAATGGTTTCGAACTGGCCAGGTTGACAAGAGTATCGGTAAACTCCATTCCATCTATTACGAGATCATGACCTAGGAAAGCAGCGAGTGCATCTACCATTTTATTATCTTTAAAAGTTGCATAATTGTAAGCATAAATTCGGGCACCGTTAAAGGTGTTCTTTTTAATCTCAGCATATTTAAAAGGAGTAGAAATCGCTAAACCAATTGATTTAGACTCGAAAAGGTTTTCTTCCACCACTGCATTGCGGCCATCATATAAAATCAAATCATAGGCTTGATTATTGTAGAAGTGATTGTTTTTAATTGTGATGTTGTTGTTTAGATTGTAGCCAGCTTCAACATCGATTCCAGATTCGGGAGCTGTCCCTTTCATATCATGAATCTTATTGTTTTGAATTAAAACATCTTGTGCTCCGCCAATTGTAATTCCCTGACGACGGTTATAGGCAAATTCAGAGTTTTTCACTGTTATGTTTTTCGAGACGCCCTGCATCCAAAATTCGATGTAGACATCCTTTTGGATTTCAGGTTTATCGAAGACAACATGCATATAATCAGCGTTTTCAGGTATAGGCGTCAGCCCCCAGCCGACAGGGGTGTTACTCGAATGGCTATCATGGCTGGAGAGAAAGGTTCCGTTCTTATTATAAAAATGAGCGACATACCGATGTGAATCCTTCGGCAAGTTTTGTTGATGAATAAATTGAAAGGTCTTTTGAATATCAAAATATGGATGGGTTAGTGGAATATTTTCTATCCTAACTTTATTTGTATTTTCAATTAGTGTCCCTGAACGATTAACAGATCCTTGCCTAAAACTATCGTGATAATATTCATCAATCAACTTTCCCATTCGACCGATGGCAAGACCATCTCCGGTAAAGTTGATAGACTTTATATTGTCAATGGTAATATCATATGCTCCACTTGTTACGATACCATACCCTCCTTCATGGGTACCGCCACTAGAGTAGTCATGTGTATCTTTATCGCCTTTATAAGTCCCGCCTTTAAGAATGACCTTATGAACACCTGGACCTACATGCAGAAGTGTGTAGCTGGGAAGATTATTAGGTTCTTTCTGTAGCACAGTGTTGTTTGACAATTCAAAGGTCATGTTGCTGACCATTTCAATTTGTTTATCTTTAGCTATTAAATAGGTTCCATCTGGAACAAGTAGTCTTTTATATTTGTTTTTATGAGCCCATTGTAGAGCGTCATTTAAACCGTTTGTCGTTTCGATTGGATGGGTCCCGTCACTATAAATATTCCAGCGATTTAGCTCTAATTCATAAGTTGTATTTTCATTCTGACTTGCATAAGCGAGGGGGAAATTTTCAGTTGTCACAATAAAGCCCAACAATAATGAAAAGGGTAATATGGAATAGAGAATCCATTTTTTCAAAAAATCACTTCCTTACACTCGTTTTTACTGTTATCTCTGTAATCCTTAAGAAGTTTATAGTCCTAATATAACTACTTACAGAAAATCATAAACCTTAGTTAAAACAAATAGTTCTTATTAAAGATCGTTTTGTGCTATAATAAGAACATTATTAGGTAGAAAGCACTAAGTATAAAAAGATATATAATTGAAAGGAGGAGGCTGTGAAAACCGGAAAAAGGATCCTGGTATCATTGCTTTTTGCAGCATCTCTCACCATACCAACCTCGGCACTGGCATCTGACTATCAATCTAATAGTGGTGGATGGCTCTCTTTTTTTTCCGATATTGTTTCTTACATCTTTGGAGAAAAAAACGAGCACTATGCCTCTGGTGATTCGAATTATTACAAGAACAACAAGGGTGAGTATTTTTATATTGATGGGAAAAAAGTGTACAAAAAAGATTGGGATGATTATATAAAGAAAAAGCATCCTCCAAATGATAGAGAATCAAAGGATATATGGAAAGACTGGTATTGCTTTGATGACTTTTGGAATAAATATTGGCATGATAAGGAACGGGAGCATTACGGAGACAAGGATTGGGATAAGTATAAGGACAAAGACTGGGCAAGCCATAGTTATTCCAAGGATTACTGGGATAATAACTGGTGGAAGATTTGGTGATATTGCTAGGACCGGGGGAATAAAGTTATATAAGGATTAGTCCTATAGTAGAGGGCTATTTTTTTTGATTAAATACTTGAGATTTATTTAGTCTATAATGAAGAAGATACCTACTTTTAAACGTGTAAGGAGCATTCCTGTAATGAAGTTATTTGAGGGTTGAACAAAAAAGGTTCTCCGTCAAATGTTGGGGTGATGACTAATTGTCGTCACCCTAACCAATATGAAGTCCAATTCCTTTATACTGATGTGACAATAGTATTTTTGCTCGAAAGCGTTCAAAACTTCTGA